>Ga0256840_1003149_pt1 | contig 13646 bp, 11 predicted proteins | sample 355202metaG_FD_185969 | JGI IMG/M metagenome (GOLD analysis project Ga0256840, IMG submission 185969) | Hydrothermal vent microbial communities from Mid Atlantic Ridge, Atlantic Ocean - 355-202 | ecosystem: Environmental > Aquatic > Marine > Hydrothermal vents | place: Atlantic Ocean: Mid...
CCAGTCCCTCGACGATCTCGGCCAGATCCAGGCAGGCTGCGGGACGGTCCACCTTCCTGAACCCCTCTGCCCGGGCCGAATCCAGCGACGGGATGACGATGTCGGCAAGTTGCAGCTCCTGCCGGACCAGATCGTCGCCCAGAGTGGTGCCGTTGGTAAGGACGGCGATGGGTTTTCCTGCCACCTTTTTCAGGTGCGCGAGGATAACGCCAAAGCCCGAGTGCAGGGTAGGTTCACCGCTGGCGGTGACCGTCACCACATCCACCGACGCAAGCCGTCCCCTGTCGCTGCAGTAGGCATCGATCTCGGCGATGATCTCGGCCGTGGGCACATACTCCGCCCGCTGGCAGGTCAGGGTGACGGTCGGGCCGACCTCGCAGTATATGCAGTTGAGATTGCAAACCTTTTCCGAAAACAGATCCACACCGAGAGAACGGCCGAGTCGCCGTGAATTCACCGGGCCGAAGATGTGCTTCATGAGGACCGTCTGGCGTTGCCGCCCGCGTCACGCCACCTGCTCGAGGGAGGGGACTTACAAGGGTTGGAAAATCAGGATATTAGGCAGAGCATAAACTGGCCGATACATAAACCAATTTCGAGGGATGCGCAAGCCTAAACTGGAGCTTTTTCCTTGACACCGCCTGCGCCTGCGCGTACATTCCAACCGACTGGACTTGTCTATTTTTTCAGGAAATTCCATTACTCCAACCACCACAGGAGCAGGTCGAGGTGAAGCAAACCATTCCATCCTCCCCGATCACCGCGCTTTTCATTCTTTTTTTTTCCTGGAGTCTCCTTGCCGCCGGCAGTGCCGCGGCAGATGTGGTCAAGGCCAGCCAGTGGCAGATTACCGCCGATAAAATAACGAGATATGAAAACCCTCCCTCCGTGATTGCCGAGGGCAACGTGGTCCTGGAAAAGACCGAGACCATCACCCGCCAGAAAAAGAGCGCCAAGGCCTCCGGCTGGAGCGAGCTCCTGGAAGAGGAGGCCGGCGAAAAGGCAAAAAAAAGCGGCGGAGCCACGGTCACCGAGACCAAGACCCTCACCACCATCAAGGCCGACTGGCTGGTCTATGACATGGACCTGGGCACGGTCAAGGCCAGGGGCGACCTGGTCATCGACGTGGGCCCGGACCAGCTCGCCGCCGAGAGCGGCGTGGTCGACCTGAACCGGGAGACCGGCACCTTCTACAACGCCACCATCATCCGCCAGTACAAGGATATGCACTTCGAGGGCAGGGTGATCGAAAAGACCGGCGACCTCACCTACCACATCGAGGACGGCTGGATCGTGACCTGCAAGCTCAAGAAGGGCGAGACCCCGCCTTGGAGCTTTGCCGCGGCCGATGCCGAGATCACCGACAACGGCTACGCCTTTCTCAAGCACGCCACCTTCCGGATCAAGGGTGTACCGGTCCTCTATACGCCGGTGATGCTGCTGCCGGCCAAGCGTACCCGCCAGACCGGCTTTCTCTTTCCCTCCATCTCCAGCTCGGACCGGGACGGTTTCGGGATCGAGACTCCCTTCTTCATCAATCTCTCTCCGAGCAGCGACATCACCCTCTATCCCCAGTACCTGGCCAAACGGGGGCTGATGGCCGGCGGTGAATTCCGCTACATCCTGGACCAGACCTCCAAGGGGATGCTGATGGCCAACTATCTCCACGACGACCTCAGCGATCCCTCCGAGATCTCCTACTACGAGGACGGCAACTATACCCACACCAACAAAGACCGCTACTGGTTCCGCGGCAAGGCGGACCAGGACTTCGGCAACTGGATCACCAGGCTCGACCTGGACGTGGTCTCTGACCGCGACTACCTCACCGAGTTCACCTCCGGCCTCACCGGCTTCCACATGAGTCAGAACCGGTTCCTGAAGACCTTTGGCCGCGGCTTCCAGAACAAGACCGATGACCAGCGCCAGTCTTCACTGCGGCTGCTTCGCTCCTGGAGTAACGGCATGGCCCTGCAGGCCGAGCTCATGGGCGTCAACGACCAGCGACTCGACAAGAGCAGTCCCACGCCCCTGTGGAAGCTGCCTGCAGTCAATTTCACCGGCCTGGTCCCCTTCTACGGTACTGGCGTTGATTTCTCCTGGGATGCCGACTATGTCAACTTCTGGCGCAAGGACGGGGTGGGGGCCCACCGCATCGACCTCTTCCCCCGCCTCACCATGGCGGTCCCGCTGAGCCCCTACCTGGAGACCACGGTGGACGGCGGCATCCGCAACACCACCTACCTGATCCAGGACAACGGCGATCCGGACTGGACCGACAGCGGCACAGAGAACCGGTTCCTGGTGGACCTGGGCACAGAGATCGGCACCACCATGATCCGCAAGTTCGCCATCAGTGCCGGCAGTGTCACCGCCTGGGACCACACCTTCCGGCCCTATGTCTCCTACCGCTACGTCTCCGACGCCAACCAGGACGACCTGCCCCAGTTCGACCGGGTGGACACCATTGCCGACCAGAACATCATCTCCTACGGGATCGACAACTTCTTCTCGGTCTACGGTGACCGGAATGGCAGGAAGTACAGCCGGAAATACGGCTACATCAAAATCAGGCAGGGCTATGATCTGCGCAGCGCCGAAAGCGACACCCCGCTGACACCGGTCAATGTCCGCGTCGACTATTATCCCCTGCCCGACTTCCGGCTCATCTACCGTACCGACATGGATGTCTACGGCGACGGCTTCACCTACCATGGCCTGGAGGCCTATTTCCGAAACAACCGCGGCGACACCGTGTCGGCCGACTATCGCTATGACAGCATCAACAATGTCAACTCGATCAAGGCCGATACCCGGGTCAACCTGTTCCACTACTTCTCCGCCGGCTACCGTATCGAACGGTCCATCGAGGACGGCAAGACCGTTGAGGAGAACTTCAGTCTCATCTACCAGCCGGCCTGCTGGTCGGTGGAGCTGGCATCCAACTATACACCGGGCAACCAGAAGTTCACGGTCATGTTCCGCCTGGCCAACATCGGCAACCCGCTGGGGATTCAGGTGCCCGGGCTGTAGCGGCAATCAGTAAAAGTTCAGCAGCGCGCCATCTGCACGCGCTCGCGGCTGGCCGCATAGCGGGCTATAGACGGCCAGCCACGATCACGCACAGCTGACGCGCTGCTGAACTTTTACCAAAAGAGTCGCTCTTTTTAGGTGGTTGCCCATAGCGGTGAACTATTACGGCAATCAGGCCGGACAGCGGCTTTACGGCCCGACCTTGCCGGCCACGGACGCTGCACCAATCCCGCCCCTCAGCAGCCATGAATCACATCGATGTCTTCAACGGTGATGCCGACGGTATCTGCGCCCTGCATCAGCTCCGCCTGCAGTCACCCCGGCCCGGGGCCCGCCTAGTCACCGGGGTCAAGCGCGATATCCGGCTGCTGGCCAAGCTGGACCAGGTGCACGACAGCGAGATCACCGTCCTGGACATCTCCCTGGACCGCAACCGGCAGGCCCTTGCGCAACTGCTGGCCCGTGGCAACAGGGTCCTGTACGTGGACCACCACCATTGCGGCGAGATCCCGGCCTCGCCACTGCTCACCACCCACATCGACCCTTCGCCGCAGACCTGCACCTCCCTGATCGTCGATTCCCTGGTCAGGGGAAGATACCGGGCCTGGGCCGTGGTGGGTGCCTTTGGCGACAATCTCGACGAGACCGCCCGCGCGGCCGCCCGCGGCCTGGATATCGGCGAAGAGGAGACCGGTGCCCTCCGCGAGACCGGTATCCTCCTCAACTACAACGGCTACGGGGCAGAGCTGGAGGATCTCTTTTATCCGCCGGACACCCTCTACCGGGCCGTGCACGAATTTGCAGATCCCCTGGAGTTTCATGCCCGCTCCGCGATCCTGGATCGGCTGCGCGACGGCTACCGCCGGGACATGGCCAGGGCCGGGTCGTACCAACCGCTGCGTGAGGATCCCGGCAGCCGGGTTTTCCGCCTGCCGGGCGAACCATGGGCCCGGCGGGTGAGCGGGGTCTTCTCCAACATCCTGGCCCGGCAGGAGCCAGCCAGGGCCCATGCCCTGCTGATGCCCAACCGGGACGGTTCCTGGCGGATCAGTGTCCGGGCGCCTATCCGTAACCGGACCGGCGCCGACCAGCTCTGCCGCCGCTTTCCCACCGGCGGCGGCCGGGCCGCCGCCGCAGGCATCAACCGGCTGCCGCCGGAGATGCTCGATGCGTTTCTGGCCGCCTTCCGCGACCAGTACGCGCAACAACCGCCACCTGCATCCGCTCCGACCTGAAGATGAACATGCGAACACCATCCGGCCACTGTCAGCTCCCTTTCCCCTGCCGCCTTCCGGCATCTCTCCTCCTGGTCTGCCTGCTGCTCCTGCCGCTTTTCCCTGCCGGCCAGGTCACGGACGCTGCGGCAGCGAGGAAAAAGGCCGCTGACCTGGTCACCGACGGCCAACCCATCGACCTGCACCAGGAAAAGTACCAGCGCCTCTTCCGCGAGCTCGAGAAAAAGCATCACTTCAGCCCGGAAGAGCTGCAGGCCATCTTCTCCGGCCTGACCATCTCCCGCCGGGTCCTGGAGCTGATGGACCGCCAGTGGGAAGCCAGGCCTTATTACAAGTATGCGCCCCTCTTCCTCACCCGGCAGAATATCGAAAAGGGTCGGGAAAAACTCCGCCAGTACCGTCAACTGCTGGACCGGATCGAGCAGCGCTTCGGTGTCGACCGGGCGGTTGTCGTCGCCATCTGGGGCATCGAGACCCGCTACGGCACCCACCAGGGGGGCTTCAATGTCCTGCAGACCCTGAATACCCTCTTTGATGCCTATCCGCGGCGATCGAAATTCTTCCGCACCCAGCTCATCCACTTCCTGGTTTTGTGCCGGGAGAACAAGGTCGATCCGCGCAAAATCGAAGGGTCCTATGCCGGCGCCTTCGGTCAGACTCAGTTCATCCCCTCCTCCTTCCGGGCCTATGCGGTCAGCTTTGATGGTGACAGTCGCCGCGACGTCTGGAACTCGGTACCCGATGTCCTGGCCTCCATTGCCAACTACCTCAAGCGGTTCGGCTGGACCCTGAACGGACCCGTCTATGCCGATATCGGCCACGAGCTCAAGGACCGCCGGCTGCTGGCGGCACGGCTCAAGGGCAGAAAGGGGAGGGTGTCGGCCGACCTGGTCCGCAGGATGCAGGGGGTGGATATTCCGCCCTCGCCGGGCGACCGCCCCCTCGCCATCGTCGCCCTGGAACTGGCGCCCGGCGGCAGGTACGCCATGCGCTATGTCGCCGCCTATCCCAACTTCCAGGCCATCACCGAGTGGAACCACTCCAACCGCTACGCCATGGCGGTCAGCGAGCTGGCCGAGGCCATCGGCGCTGCCGCGCCACCAGGAAAACGCTAACCCTGTCCCGTCCCCCGGCATGGCAATGGCAAACCGACCCGAACAGCCTGACCGGCACCGGTGGCGTCCCCCCGGCCCCGGGCTCGTCCTGTTCCTCGCCCTGCTCCTGCTGGCCGGGAGCTGTGCCCGCAGACCGGTTGTGCCCCTGAACCCGGCCAGCTACCCTGTCTTCACCGATGACCTGGACTATGACGGGTTGCAGCAGGCCATCGATGCCAGTCTCCGCTACCTGCGCACCCTGCCGCGCCATGCCCTCCTGCCCGCCGGCGACACCCCTGTGCCGGTGGTCCGCCTCCGTGCCTCCCTGTACGCATTTGCCGCTCTTGTCGCTGCCCGTCCCTCACCCGGAACGCTCAACCGCGAGATACGACGCCGGTTCCAGGTCCTCCAGGCCACCGGCGGCCACGCCTTTGACCCGGAACGCGCCATGCTGGTCACCGGCTATTTCCAGCCGGTGTTTCCCGGTTCCCTGACCAGAAAACCACCCTATCTCCATCCGCTCTATACCGTGCCCGGAGATCTTGCTGTCCGCCGCACCGGCAGCAGCGGCTCCAAGGCCATCGGCCGCCTGCAGAATGGGACCTTCCTCCCCTACTGGACCAGGGCCGAGATCGAACAACAGGGCAGGGCCCGCGGATACGAGCTGGTCTGGCTGCGGGATCCCATGGACGCCTTTGTCCTGCATGTACAGGGCTCAGGCCTCATCCGCCTCACCGACGGCACCCTGCGCGGGGTTCACTATGCTCTCAAAAACGGCCGTCCCTATCGGAGTATCGGCAGGTACCTGGTGCAGAGCGGCAGGATTTCCCTGGCCGATGCCAGCCTGAAAACCATCCGGGCCTATATCGCCGCCCATCCCGAAGAACGGGACGAGATCCTGCACCACAACCAGTCCTTCATCTTCTTCAACTGGAGCCATGCCCCGGGCGCTGTCGGCAACCTGGGCGTCCGCCTGACCCCGGGCCGTTCCATCGCCATGGACCAGGGATGCTTCCCGGCCGGGGCACTGGCCTTTCTCGCCTCCCGGCAGCCGGTGGTGGACAGCCAGGGAAAGGTCACCGCCTGGAGGCCCCTGCAGCGCTTCGTCCTGGTCCAGGACAGGGGATCGGCCATCCGCGGGCCGGGCCGGGTCGATCTCTTCTGGGGCACCGGTGCGCTGGCTGGCGCCGCGGCCGGCAGGATGAAGGAAAAAGGTGCCCTCTACTTTCTCCTCCTGAGGCAGCATCATGACCGGTAAGGCAACAGCGGAACAAGGCAGACCCGGAACCGGCTGGCGGCAGGTGGCCAGGATCTATCAGGAACGGGCCCGGGAATATGATGCCTGGTACGAGGATTCCCTCCTCTTTGATATCGAGCTGGCCGCGCTGCTGGAGATCGTCCAGCGGCTGCCCCGGCCACGGCTGGAGATCGGGGCCGGGCCGGGCCGTTTCGGGGCGCGCCTGGGGGTGGACCTGGCCCTGGATCCCGCTCCTGCCGCCTTGCAACTGGCCCGTCAACGGGGTATGATGGCCATAGCCGGTATCGGTGAACAACTGCCGATCCGGGGGCAGCGGATCGGCACGGCCTTCCTGCTCTTCACCCTCTGTTTCCTGGAAGAGCCGTGCCAGGTCTTCCGGGAGTGCGGCCGGGTTCTCATCCCTGATGGCCGCCTGGTCATCGGCCTGGTACCCGGACTTTCGGCATGGGGAAGGCTGCTGGGCCGCAAGAAACAGGAGGGCAATCCCTACTACAGGTATGCGGAGTTCCGGACCATTGCCCGATGGACAGAGATGCTTGCGGAATGCGGCTTTGCCGTGACCGATGCCCGCTCGACCCTGCTCCAGGCCCCTGACAACCTGCAGCACCACGAATCTCCGCGTTCCGGCGCCGACGAGGAGGCCGGATTCTGCGTCCTCGTGGCATGCGCCAAGGAGAACGCCCCATGAACTTTGCCAACCTGATCACCCTGACCACCGACTTCGGCCTCCAGGATCCCTACGTCGGCCAGATGAAAGGGGCCATCCTCAAACGCAACGTCACCGCCAGGATCATCGATCTGACCCATGGCATCCCTCCCCACGACGTGCTGACTGCCGCCATCACCCTGCGCACCAGCTACTCCTACTTCCCGGGCGGCTCCATCCACCTGGTGGTGGTGGATCCCGGTGTCGGCAGCCAGCGTTCCATCCTGGCCGCCGCCGGCGACAGCCACCTCTTCATCGCCCCGGACAACGGCATTCTCTCGCTCCTGGCTGCCGACAACAGGCTGGAGCACGTGCACCGGGTGGAGAACAGGACTCTCTTTCCCTCCGAGGTAAGCTGCACCTTCCACGGCCGCGACATCATGGCGCCGGTGGCCGCGGCCCTTGCCGCCGGCATGCCGCTGGACAAGGTGGGACTGGAGATCTCTTTCGACGACTGCGAATTCCTCGATCTGCCGCGGCCAAGGATCAGTGGACAGGGCATCGAAGGACAGGTCCTGCACATCGACCGCTTCGGCAACATCCGTACCACCATCACCTCGGCCGTGCTGAGTCGTTTTCAACCCGGCAGTTTCGCCGGTATCGAGATAGGGGACGAGCGGATCAACACCATTGCCACCACCTATTCCCGGTGTCCGCCGGGCGACCTGATTGCGGTCATTGACTCATCCGGCTACCTGGAGATCGCCGTCAACAAGGGCAGTGCCGCCGAGGTCACCGGCAGCGGCCCGGGTGACCCGGTGATCGTCCACATGAAGAACCGGGCCATGACAGAATAGGGCAACGAGCAACCAGACAACCAGCAATTGCGCCAGGAGAAGGAAAGGGTGCAAGTACCTGTATTGCAGGGTAGTTGTCGATATCGGTGAACCCTTACAGGAAAGGAGAAGGAAAAATGAGGAAACAGGCCATACTACTTGCCGCAGTCCTGCTGCTTGCCGGCTGCTCCACCATGGAGATGGGCAACCAGGGGGCCAAGACCGTTGCCACCGGCAGCGCCGGCGGCGCCACGGCAACCAATGTCAATTCCCAGCTCGAGCGCTGCAGCGAACCCTTCGGGACCCTTGCCGTCAACGAGGATCACACCGCCAACTGGTACTCCTGGCTGGGCCGGTACGGTATCCAGTCCACGGTACCGGTCCTGCGCCTGCTGGCCCAGCAGAGCAACTGTTTCGTGGTCGTAGAACGGGGAGCCGGCTTCAGGAGCCTGACCCGGGAACGCCAGCTCCAGGCCTCGGGCGAGCTGCGGAAGAACTCCAATTTCGGCAAGGGCCAGATGGTGGCGGCCGACTACACGGTCACCCCCACCCTGATCTTCCATGACAACGATACCGGTGGCATCGGTGGCGCACTCGGCGGCATGTTCGGTTCAGTGGGCGCGATGATCGGCAGCTCCCTGCAGACCAAGGACTCCGAGGCCCTGCTCACCCTGGTCGACAACCGCTCCGGCGTCCAGGTAGCCGCTGCCGAGGGCAGTGCCCGTTCCATGGACATCGGTGGCCTGATGGGCATGTTCGAGGCCTCCACCGGCATCGGCGGCGGACTGAGCGCCTACCAGAAGACGCCGGAAGGCAAGGTCATCGTCGCCTCCATGACCGATGCCTTCAACAACCTGGTACGGGCGGTGAGAAACTACCGGCCCCAGAAGGCCACCGGTCCCCATGGCATGGGCACCGGCGGCAGGCTCAAGGTCAACTGAAGAAAAAATGTAAAAGTATCGGGACTTTCAAGTGGTTGCCGAGAGCGGTGAACTAATACGAAAAAACCGGCCGCGGATCCTGTCCGCGGCCGGTGGTTGCCGATAACGCTGAACTCTTATCTCTTCCTCACTCCCGCATGGCGGCAAACCGCTCCCAGAAATCGGGAAAGGATTTCTTCACGCACGCCTCGCCCAGGATCCTGACCCCGGGCACCTTGAGACCGGCCACGGCGAAACACATGGCGATCCGGTGGTCATCATAGGTCCCGATCTCGGCGCCATGGAGGTTCCCGCCTCCGGCACGGCCATGGATGATCATCCGCGCCTCCTCCTCTTCCACATCGGCCCCCATCTTGCGCAGCTCCCGCACCATGACCGCCAGCCGGTCGCATTCCTTGATCCGCAGATGGGCGATATTGTCAAGCACGGTGGTGCCCTCGGCAAAGGCGGCGACCACGGCCAGGGTGGGGACGACATCGGGCATATTCCCCATATCCACCTCGATGCCGACAAGACGCCCGGGCCCGCTGACCGTGATGCCGCCGCCGCGGGTGGTCACCTCGCAGCCCATCCGCGCCAGCAGCGGCACCAGGCCGGCATCCCCCTGCAGGGAGGGCACCGGTACATTGGCCACCGTGACCCTGCCGCCGGTCACAGCGGCCGCGGCCCAGAAATAGGAGGCGCCCGAGGCGTCTCCTTCGATATGGTACTCGCGGCCCCGGTAATGCCCCTGCGGGATCCTGAAAAAGGTCAGGGAGGGCGCCGCCGCCACCCGGATACCGAAATCGGCCATCACATCCAGGGTCATCTCCACGTAGGGCCTGGACAGGACCTCGCCCCGGACCTCCAGCTCCGCCTCCCTGGCCGCATAGGGCGCCACCAGGAGCAGGGAGGAGAGATACTGGGAGGACTTGCCCTCCGGCAGGACGGTGCGGCCGCCGCTGAGGCCGTCCGCCTCGATCCGCAGGGGAGGGCAGTCGGTTCCGTCCTCGCTGACTATATCCACGCTCCATCCCCGCAGAGCGGTGATGAGCGGGCCGATGGGCCGATGGGCCATGCGGCTGGAACCGGTGATCCTGAAACGGCCGTGGCCCAGGGCCGCCACCGAGGTCAGGAAGCGGGTGGCCGTGCCGTTGTTGCCCAGATAGATATCCTTGTCAGGCTGGCGAATCCGGCCGCCGCACCCCTCGACCCGCCAGCGGGCCGGGTCGGTATCGTCGATGCGGACCCCCATGGCCCGCAGGGCGGCCATGGTATAGCTGGTATCCTCGGACGCCAGCGGCCCGGCAAGAACGGATGCACCGTCGGCCAGGGCGGCGGCGATCAGAGCACGCTGGGTCAGGCTCTTGGAGCCGGGAACCTCGACGATGGCATCTATGGTGGCAACAGGCTCAATCTCGATCATTGTCTCTCGTCTAACTCCTGTCCGGCTTCTGATACCGGCAGCAATAAGGCTGGTCGCAACAGTTCAGCGGGCGACCAGTTGTTCCAGCAGGGCCCGGCGCATCACGTCCACCGGCGGCCGCACACCGGTCCATATCTTGAACTGGACCGCCCCCTGGTACTGGAGCATGGCCAGGCCGTCGATGACCTCGCAGCCGACCGCGGCCGCCTCGCGCAGCAGCCGTGTCTCCAGGGGCGCATAGACGATATCCATGACCAGGGAAAAACGGGGCAGCAGGCCGGGGTCAACGGGCAGGTCATCGGCATGGGGCTCCATCCCCACGGAGGTGGTATTGACCAGGACATCGGCCTCCACCTCGTGCAGCCGGTCAGGACCTGCGAAGCGGCAGCCCAGTGACCCGGCCAGGGCCTTTCCCCTGGCCTCGGTGCGGTTGGAGATGACGACGCGGGCCCCGGCCTCGACAAGGCCGAACCCCACGGCCCGGGCCGCGCCGCCGGCACCGAGCACCAGGACCCTGCTGCCGGCCAGGCGGATCTTTTCGGCCAGGGCGAGGTTGGCGCCCTGCCAGTCGGTGTTGAAGCCGCGCACCACCTGCCCCCCATCGGGCCGGCGGTAGAAAAACAGGGTATTGACAGCGCCGATCCGGCGGGCCACGGGATCGATCTCGTCCACGTGGGCCATGACCGCCTCCTTGTGCGGCACGGTAACGGACACCCCGACAAAACCGAGCTTCTGCAGGGCCGCAACCGCCCCGCCGGCATCCTCCACGTCCATGGCCACGTAGACACCGTTGATCCCGGTGGCCGCAAAGGCGGCATTGTGCATGGCCGGGCTCATGGAGTGACCCACCGGGTGGCCGATGATCCCGTAGAGTTTCGTTGTTCCGTCAATGGCCATGGTCTTTCTCGTAAAGGGCAAGAAGTTGATGCAGCCTGGCCGCCGAAAGTTGGCCCGGCGCCGTGGCCTGCTCCTCGTCCACGGCGACATAGGTCATGAAGCCACCCAGGAAGAGGGTCGCCAGCCGACTTATCCGGCCCGCCTCGCCCATGCAGAAGGCGATGAGGGGAAAACCCAGTTCCGCGGCCCTCTCCTGCAGGGCCAGGACCCGCAGCACATCGCCCGGCTCCCTGGCCATGGTGATGAGCTTGCCGATATGGGCGCCGCTGTCCGCCATCTCCTCCAGGATCTCCCGCAGCCGGTTCGATGCCGGGGTGGCCGAGAAATCATGGCTGGAGAGGATCAGGCGGGCGGGCCCGCCCTGCATGGCATCCAGGAGCTGTCGGCGGGCCCGCGCATCGGCCCGCAGCTCCAGATCGACATAGGATGCGCCCAGCTCCACCGCCTCGATGAGAGGACGGATGCGGGCATCGTCATCCCCTTCGCTGCCTCCGCCCTCCCAGGTCGGCCGGTTGGTGAAGAGCAGGGGCGTGTCGATGGTGCGGCAGCAGGCGGCCACATCGGGCCGCAGCATGGCATCAAGCCGCACCTCCACCACATCCACCAGCGGCAGAACCGGCTGTACCGCCGCGACCACGGCCTCTCCATCCGCAGCGCCCACGGCCACGCATATCCTGCCCCGCCTGGCCATCAGCCGGTCTCCACCTGCAGGGTGCCGATGATGTCCCGCACCGCAAGTTCTCCTTCTTGCCGGAGAAAGGAACGGATACCGGCAACGATCTCCTCGGTGACCGAAGGCTGGCGGAAATTGGCCGTACCCACCTGGATGGCGGTGGCGCCGGCGATGAGAAATTCCAGCGCATCCCCGGCCGTGGCGATACCGCCGATCCCGATCACCGGGATGGAGACCGTGCGGGCCACCTGCCAGACCATGCGCAGGGCCACCGGCTTGATGGCCGGGCCGGACAGACCGCCGATGACGTTGGCAAGGCGGGGTCTTCTGGTGCGGCAGTCGATGGCCATGCCGATGAGGGTATTGATGAGGGAAACAGCGTCGGCCCCCGCCTCCTCCACCACCCTTGCCATGGCGGCAATGTCGGTGACATTGGGTGACAGCTTGACGATCACCGGCAGGTCGGTGGCGGCGCGGACAGAGGCCGTCACGGCGGCGGCCATCTCGGGCACCGTGCCAAAGGCGACCCCGCCCTGTTTGACATTGGGACAGGAGATGTTGACCTCCAGGGCGTCGATGCCCTCCACCCCGCTCAGTTGTTCGGCCAGCCGGGCATAGTCGTCTATGGAGTCGCCGAGGATATTGACAAACACCCTGGTGCCGGCGGAACGGAGAAAGACCATTTTGCGGCGGATAAACTCGTCAACACCGACGTTTTCCAGGCCGATTGCGTTCAGCATGCCACAGGCCGTCTCGACGATGCGCGGCGGCGGATTGCCCGGTCGCGGCAGGAGCGAAATGCCCTTGGTCACCACCCCGCCGAGCCGGTGCAGGTTGACCAGGTCGGCGAACTCGCGGCCATAGCCGAAGGTACCCGAGGCTGCCAGAACCGGATTGCGCAGCCCCAGCGGCCCGATCCGCACCCGGAGATCGATATCAATGTGATCCGTCATTACCAGGCCACCTCTCCGGCATCAAAAACCGGTCCCTGCAAACAAACATGGGCATAGCCTTCGGTTGCCCGCACGCTGCAGCCGAGACAGGCGCCCAGGCCGCAGGCCATGTGCGCCTCCAGGGAGACCTCGCACTCCACCCCGGCGGCGCGACACCGGGAGGCAACGATCCGCATCATGGGATAGGGACCGCAGACATAGACCCTGCTCACCCGGGGCAGGACCGGATCCAGCAGGTCGGTGACAAGGCCGTGATGACCGAGGCTGCCGTCATCGGTGGCGGTGTGGACGTCATAGCCCAGGGCAAAAAATTCATCGGCCAGCAGGGCCAGCTCCCGCTGGCTGGCGGCGCCCAGAAGGACAGGATCGAACTCGGGCAGACGGCCGTGCATAAGCAACCTCTTGCCAAGGAAATAGAGGGGCGCAATCCCCATGCCGCCGCCGACCAGACAGACAGGATCCTCACGCTGCAGCCGGAAGCCCCGGCCCAGGGGACCGAGCAGGTCCAGCTTCTCGCCGGCGCGCAACCGGGCGAGACAACGGGTCCCCTGCCCCACAACCTTGAAAAGGAGCTGCAGATCACCGCCGGCACAAACCTGGTGGATTGAGAATGGCCTCCGCAGGAGAGGATCGTAGGTATCACCCGCCCGGACCATGACGAACTGGCCGGGATGG
>Ga0256840_1003150_pt1 | contig 13646 bp, 15 predicted proteins | sample 355202metaG_FD_185969 | JGI IMG/M metagenome (GOLD analysis project Ga0256840, IMG submission 185969) | Hydrothermal vent microbial communities from Mid Atlantic Ridge, Atlantic Ocean - 355-202 | ecosystem: Environmental > Aquatic > Marine > Hydrothermal vents | place: Atlantic Ocean: Mid...
TATGAATTCTCACCATATTTTGTTGTTAAGCCTGTTAGGTGAAAAATATGAGAAGTTATATTCAGAAAGCGGCTAATTTGGGGTGCGGAATGTAGGTATCTACCAACCAAAAGGCTGATGCCTTTGCAACCGCATAAGGGCTTCTAGGTTGAAAAGATGTTAACTCCGAAGCCGCTTGCCCGCCTGTTTCGCCAAAACACTCACTTGACCCTGCCTGATAGATACGAATTTCATTATCCATCATTCGACTTGCCTCAAGCACATTCAATGTACCCAAAGCAATACTTTGAATAGTTTCTGCAGGCTGTTCAAAAGACAAACCGACCGACGATTGTCCCGCGAGATAATAAAGTTCATCAGGCTGACTTTTACGCAAAGCAACCAAAACGCTTCTAAAGTCTTCTGGCACCATAGAAAGTAACGTCACTTTATCTTTAATACCCAACTTCACTAAATTAGAAAATGATGAGCCTTGAGCATCCCTTGATGTTCCCCAAACTTCATAATTCTTTTCTAATAAGAACCGAGCTAAATAGCCACCATCTTGACCACTTACACCACAAATTAACGCAACTTTTTTATTCACAACTTAACCTATTATTTTTTTATAAACGTCGAATATCTCGGTTGCACACTTATCCCAAGAAAATAACGTCACTCTGTCTAAGCCTAATGCTCGAAGTTCTTTTATTCGAACGGATGAATAAACAACATTTTCAATTGCCACGGTCATTTCATCAACTTCAGTTGGATCAAAATACTCACCTGCATCACCAACCACCTCAGGCATTGAACTACTGTTACTAGAGATTACTGGGCACGAACTCGCCATTGCCTCTAGCGGGGGCAGTCCAAACCCCTCATAAAGTGACGGATATATAAAAGCACTCGCCTGATGGTACAAAGCCATAAGCACATCATCGCTACCACCAACTTGTTGAATTTGCTTATCTCTAAAACCTAAGTGCTCAATCAAAGACAACTCGTCATTATTAAAATACCCACCACCAAATGCAACTAAATCAAAATCATTTTTAAGTTGTTGGGAGTTGGCTATTGCCAGCAATGTACTATTGAAATTTTTATAGGTTCCCCGCCCGCCAACATAAAGTAAAAAGGGACGTTTTATTTTACTCGCCTGCTCAGGTGAGTATTGAGAAAAGGACGAATCAACACCTAAATGAACCACCGATATTTTACTTTCATCAATATCAAAGATTTCGACCAGATCTTTTTTTGTGCTGTGCGAGATACTAATTATGTGCTCAACGCGATCAAATGTTTTGCGTTTCCACTCAGTCGTATGATCCCGCGCAGAAAACATCTGCGGATATAACTCATGAATCATATCGTAGACTGTCGTTACCCGTGCCGTTGAAGATTTAGGGTCTGGCATGAATGAATAATAAGTTTCATGAACAATATCAGCTTGCCAATGATTTATTTGAGCATTAGCCAAGTAATGATTAAATGTCTGGAAAATTCGGTTCGTTTTAGGTGGGTATTTTTTTAATTTTAGCCCACTCACAACATCACTAGGTAAAGCTGACAAGTAATTATTACGATGGACACCCGCAAAAACACCTACATCCTGCCCTTGGTTTAGCAATTCTTGGGCTAAAATGGTGTAGTAACGCGAGATTCCCCCGTAGGATTGCCAATTAAAGGTTTGATAGTCGAATGCAATTTTCATTTACATCCCGCCCATATTCTTAGGTGCGATGTTAAAAAGCGTCTAATGGAACCTAAATAACCCCGAACATTTTTAAGAATCACTATAATAAACACAACATTGGCTAACGCGAACCTGCTAAGAATATTCCTTGTTTTATAAAGTTGACCATTAAAAATGATATTCAGCCATGCGCCACTTGCAGTTGTCGCCATGGGAAACACTGCTTGAATCTTTGGTAACCCTAGCGATTTCGCTATTTTCCAATAACTGGTAGTTGCACCTCCCAATTCTCTGTGTACTGATACAGGTGGGAGCATTATCGTCTTGCCAGTTGAAACTATATTAGCGAGTAAATGCCAGTCTCCACCCATAGTATTAGGCACTTCAACTTGCTGAAGCATGGCTGTTCGCATTAGCCCATAGAACATACCGTTATCAGCAACTTTCATATAATAATTAGCAACCCTTACAGCCCATGATTGTTGCAACAAGTTAAACATGTTTCCCTCAAAAACTTTTTTCCCTTCTCGGTAATATTGAGGTGTTCCACTAACTAATGCTATATCAGGGTCTGATGCTAACAAAGACACACACAAACTAATATATGTCAGGTCAATCCAATCATCATCGCCCAGCCACATAAAATACTCTCCAGATGCTCGCGCTAAAACATTTTTGAAATTTGCTGATGCGCCTATATTGGATGATTGCTGAACATATTTCACCCGCTCATCTTTCTCGCAAAACTGTTGGCATATATTTTGAGTATCATCTGTTGATGAATTGTCTGATATTAAAATTTCGATTAACATGTAGTCCTGGCATAAAACAGACTCAACTGAGCGCCGTAACATATCGGCTCTGTTATAAGTTGGAATACCCACGCTGACAAGCTTTGGCTGTAAGTTCATCTATTGACTTCCCTTACCCAATAGTTATAAAACATACTACGAAGCAAGCTGCTGCTAGCAATAGCGGCAGAAATTGATAATACTAAAATAACAAATAAAGCAGTCACTGTAATCCACAAACCCATTCCATCCTTCAGCACAGTTTGAGCAAACCAGCACACCGCCAAAACTGAAATAAGAGGTTTAATCAAATCATTCATATACCATTGCCACTTATCATTTTTTAGCAGTCTTAGGTGCATCACATGGTTTCCAATTAGCAAATATGCAGCGTTGAGAATAATCCAAATCATTGCCGCTCCAGTTGCCCCCCAGCGCAATGTCGCAAAGTAAATTGCAGGGACCAATACAATGACAGCAATTATATTTTGAAAAAATGCCAGCCTAGTCCATCCATGAGCAAGTTGTAATGAATACGGCAAATGCATTATCCCATTGAGTGCATTTCCGATGGTCAGGAGACTAATTAACAGAGAAGTATGTATGACCAAGTTTTGATTTTGCGTCCATATAGTTAATATCTCACTTGAAAAAAATATAAGAACAAGAGCAACAGGCAATATTGCCACCGCCATTACCTGGCTACCTTGGTGATATATTTTCACCAAGGATTCATGATTCTTTTGCGCTACCAATTGTGTCAATTTTGGATAATAGGCTGTAAATACAGGGCCTATCAGCCTAAACACCACACCCGCAACTGTGGCTGCGAAAGTGTAATAACCAAACTCTGTCAAAGAGAGCATTTTGCTAAGTATGACCTTATCAAGCTGAGTAAGAATCATCGCCAACAAGGAGATGCCACTCATCCCTGCTGCAAAGCGCCATACCTCTTTCAATACATTCCTATCAAAGATACCCTTTTGTCTAAGCGGTAGACTGTGCCATAACACCCATCTAAACACAAAGACCTGCAACAGCGCAATGACGGCTTGCCACATAAAAAAAACTTGTATCGTCGGTTCTATAAACCAAAGGACTGCTAATGCCCCCACTCCTTGCAGTGTTGCAACAACGCTTAACAAGACATTCAACAGAACCTGTCGCTGCAAGCCGTTCAATCCTCCCATATAAAAGGAAACAGGCCAGCGTAGTGCAATCACCAATCCCATTATCTGAATTGCCAACCGCAAATCATCTCTTGTAAGTTGATCTGGATTCAGCCAGTAATCAGCAATGGGTACAGCCAATGTAGCAACGACACAACCCACAACAACAGCAACAATCCAATAAATGACTTCCAGTGTATATGCTGTATTTGCCATTAAAGAGCCATTCTGTTTATCATGAGATAGCCTTGCCATTTCTCGGTTCATGGCTTGTGATAACCCCAAGTCCAGTATGGTCAGTATTCCTATAAGTGAAGTATATACACCAACGATACCGTAAGACTCTATACCCATCAGTTGAATATAGAAAGGGACAAAAGCCAGCGACATCAAGGCCGTCCAGATACTTCCTGAAAAATTGGCTATAACATTTTTCTTTAGTGACATGCTCTATACTTAACGTACACGCTTAAGATAACCATCAGGCGCAACGGTAATCAATAATTTATTTTGAATGCTTTTATCTATTTCAAACTCATTGTGTGTTTTAAGATATTCCCATACTGCTGTTTTTGGGTTATCACCTGGCCCCCATGGACGGTCTCCAGATAGTTCTTTCGGCATATCCTCCACTACGGTATCAAATACCACACAGTAACTACCTATGCTCGTCAGTGGTGCATAGGCTTCCAATTCTGCTAGAACATGCGCATGGGTGTGGTTGGAATCAAGGCTTATCAATATTTTCTTATAATTTTTCGAGTACTCATATACTTGCGAAACAATGTCTTGTGCTATAGACGAACCTTGAATCATATCTATTCGATTTGCCATTGGATGCGCTTCAATCGCCTTACGATTATGTTCTCGAATATCAATATCAACTCCTAAAACACGACGTTTTGGCTTGAAGGGATCTAGCATTTCGCCATTTTCAAGTGCATCACAATAATCAAGCATTGCTAGTAATGATGCATTCATAATTAATGAGCCACCATGAGCAATACCGGTTTCAATAATAAGATCTGGTTTAACTTCCCAGATCAATTCTTGCATTGCGACCATATCTTGAGGGTATTGAATAATTGGGCGCCCTAACCATGCGAAATTGTAAGAGTATTGAGGAAGAAGTGAGGTTTTTAAAAACCCGTGAGCACTTTCTTTCAATTCTTTATTGGATCCAATCGCACTAATTCTATCTTTCACTTCTTTATCAAAACTCATCTTAATCGACCTTTATATAATTAAATTGGTTATTAGATAACTCGATAATTTCTTTAAGATAATTTGAGTTCATCACAAAAATATCATCGTTTTTTACTAACGTTTTCAGCCCGTCCTCGGGTGAGGAAACCTTCAATCCGCTAGCCGCAATAAATTGACCTTGTTTAGCAGGATTAATATCAATAATGAGATCCACTTCAATACCTGCGCGTTGCATATAAAGTGCAAATATCACTCCTTTAGATGCTCCACCCCAAATAGCATTTGTTTTACCTTTAGCTATTTCTGCAAGCCACTCAATATCAGACAAAAAGTTTTCTGGGAAAAAAAATGCATCCGATTTTGTCATCTCAGGCTTTTTTAGGGTAGCTAAATCCGCTACAACGTACAGGTATTGTCCACCAAAAACATGACCACTCTCCAAAACCGTACCAAACATACGATGAAAATCAGCGAGACGGAAATAATTAACATGTTCATAAAAAATATCAAACCATGCAGAATGCTCACATATCCAATCAAAACATGGAACTTCGATATAAATAGTCCCTTTCCCTTCGTTGGCATCACAAATAGCCGAAAGAAAACTAAATGGATCTGACATGTGCTCTAACACATGCCGCAAGATAATGCCCTCAGCTGTCATTCCTAAATTCTTGTCAAAACATGCTTTGATAACATTGGGGTTATCCCCCTCATACGCAGGATCTATGCCTGTAATTTCATATCCTGCCTGCTTTAAATATTCAAGAAAATAGCCCTTCCCACAACCTACTTCTATTAATGACTTTTCAAAAAAATACTGCTTAATAATGGCCTTAACATTTCCCAAGTGTTGTTTAAACACACTTGAATAGGCCTGTTCATTTTGATAATCCTCATCATATTCAAGCAAACTAGCATCAAATGCAGCATTGAATATCAACCCCGTATCCAAATCTTGAACCAACCGGATATCCCCCTTACTACAGTCTATTGCCTTTACTTGCTCTGAGAACATTTTGTTTTGGAATACAGGTAGCCCATCTACTCTAAATAACTCGTTGTGATTCATTCTGTCTCTCCCCAAAAAGCCATAGGTTCATAATCTGGATAAGGATAATAACCAAGATTCAACTCAATATCCCAATTATTATCACTCCTCCATTGCTCTACAAGTCTTCGTACTGAAATAGGATCTCCTGAACAAATATTTACAACTCCCGAATCATCGTGATTCATTGCTAATTGAACTATTTGTCGTGCTACTTCATTGACAGGTAAATAGTCCCGTAATTGCTCACCGTCAGACATGTTAAATACGATTTCCTTATTCAAAATAGCTTCTTTTAGTTTCGGGTAGAGCGAAGTACTGGGCTGTCCTTCTCCATACATATAGAAGAGACGCGCCCATGTTAAATTAAAGTTTTTATATAACTTTAAAAATTCAAGTTGCTGACGTAATGCGTCTTTCGCATAGCCATACGGATTATCAGGGTTAGTTCGCATATCTGCGGCTAGAGGACCGGATTGCATGCCATATTCAAAACAAGTTCCTGTCACAAACAATGATGGTAACCCCTCATCAATCATTTTCTTAAGAAAACAAAATTGTCTTGGTAACTCCGTTTCAAAGTGATGCAATGACTTATAATTTGGTAAGCCATCCCAAGCCAGATGAATCAATACATCTGGACGCCCGAGTAAATCGTAGCAATCATTACTAGGTACGGCAATATCCATCTCTACTACTTTGTACGGTAAAGCTAAATCTGCAAGGCGATTCGCGTCTCGGGTTACGACAACAACCTCGATTTGATGCTGAGCAAGCTCCGCTAGTACATAACGCCCAATAAAGCCACTTGCTCCAGTAACGGCAACTTTCATCTGCTCTTAATCCACTTTCAGCATGGGAACTGCTATTACAAACTGCCCACCCCACACCCTTACATAATCTAATTGCTCTACCACTTCATCTTTTATATTCCAAGGCAATATCAAAATATAATCTGGTTTAGATTTTGTGATTTCCACTTCAGCTACAATAGGTATATGACTAGCGGGTAAATATTTGCCTTGTTTATGAGGTGATTTATCAACGACAAACTCTATTAAATCATTTTTTATTCCAGCATAGTTTAAAAGTGTATTTCCTTTTGCTGCTGCTCCATAAGCTATTACCTTTTTCTTCTCTTTTTTAGCTTGCAGTAAAAACCCTAATAAATCATATTTTACTTTATTCGCTTTTTCTTGAAAGTTTTTATAGATATCTAGTTCAAAAAGTCCAAATTCTTTTTCTTCATTTAAAAGGTTACTAACACTAGCTGATATATCAATATTATGATTTTCTATATGAGTCGCATATATTCTTAAGCTTCCCCCATGAGTGACTAATTTTTCTACATCATAGAGTTTAAACCCTTGTTTTTCAAATACCTGCTTTACTGTATAAAAAGAAAGGTAGGAAAAATGTTCATGATATATCGTATCAAACTGATTTTCTTTTATGATATTTAAAAGATGAGGGAATTCCATCGTCACTGTTCCATTATCTTTTAATGCTATTTTTAGACCTTGTACAAAATCATTTATATCCGGTACATGTGCTAAAACATTATTCCCAAGAATTAAGTCAGATTTATTTAGACTACTTGCCAGCTTTGTACCAAAAAAATCTTCTATTACCTCTATGCCTTTTTCTTTTGCAACATTTGCCGTACTTGACGTGGGTTCAACTCCAATGCAGGGTATTTGGTTTTCTTTAAAGTATTGCAATAAATACCCATCATTTGATGCTATCTCTGTTACAAGAGAACTAGCACCCAACACTAATTTGTCGGTCATCTTTTCTACATAGCTTTTAGAGTGTGCTAGCCAACTTGTCGAGTATGAACTGAAATAGGCATAATCTTTATCAAAAATATCATCTGATTTTTTATATTCATCTATTTGAACCAGCTTACATTTATCACATACATATATTTTTAGGGGGTAAAACGTCTCAGGCTCATCTAGTTGCTCTTTTGTTAAAAATGAGTTCGATGCGGGTGAATTAACTAAATCAACGAACACATGATTTAAATCTGTTTTGCAAAATCTACAATTCATCTATCTCTATTCCTTTAAAGTTAATATCCAAAAATTCATGTTTATCATCTCTTTTTGAAAGGTTGATTATATCTAAAGGCCACTTTATATCTAACAATGGGTCAACCACATTTAAAGCCCCTTCGTTTGAGGGTGTATAAATAGAGCTATGAAAATATAGTAATTCTGTATCATCTTCTAGCGTTTGAAACCCATGAGAAAAGCCTTTGGGTATATAAATCATTTTTTGGTTTTTCTCTGTTAACTCTATAGAAAACGTTTTTAAAAAAGTAGCTGAATCTTTTCTAATATCGACAATAACATCAAAAACACTCCCTTTAATACACTTTACCATCTTTGTTTCAGTATTAGGTTCGTATTGAAAATGTAGCCCTCTTACTGTTCCTTTTTCTTTAGTAAGCGAGTGGTTTATTTGTTTAATCGTTATATTTGAAAAACCTCTCAATTCTTCTTCGCAATAAACTCTAGAAAATGAACCTCTATCATCACTAAAGGTATTTGGCTCTATAACAAATAGCCCTTGCATACTCGTAGGTATAATATTTAATTTTTTGTCCACGACAAACCTTTCTTTTTTGCATCGGATATATAACTTTGTAAATCTTCTTCAGTGAGTGTTTTAGCACTTTCTTCATAATAAGCTTTATACCATTTAACTGTTTTTTCAAAAGTTGTTGCACTACCCCAAACATCAGTCCATTTTAGTTGTATGTGGGCTTTTGAGCAATCTAGCTTTAGAAGGTTTGCTTCATGAAGTTGATTTTTATTTTTGTTAATTTCATAATCAATCTTGTGCCAATGTTTTTTAACATGGTTGATAACGCCTTCCACTGTTATGCTTCCCTCGTCTGACGGGCCAAAATTCCATGCTTCAGCAAACTCCACTTTTTCTTCAAGAAGTTTTTGCCCTACATGCAAGTATCCACTCAGTGGCTCAAGTACATGTTGCCAGGGTCTTGTGGCATGAGGGTTTCTTATTATTACTTTTTTACCTTGTGAAACGGAAAGCATTATATCAGTCATCAGCCTATCTTTCGCCCAGTCCCCCCCACCAATCACATTTCCTGCTCTACATGAAGCGAGAAGTGTATTGTGGGTTTTTTTATAGACCTGAGAGTTAAAGTATGAATTTCTGTAAGAAGTAGCCAATAAATCTGCGCATCCTTTTGATGAACTGTAAGGATCATAGCCCCCCATAGGGTCATTTTCTCTATACCCCCATACCCACTCTCTGTTTTCATATGCTTTATCACTTGTTATATTGACTATCGCTTTGACATTCGTTTTTCTGCATGCTTCAAAAACTTTTAGGGTGCCTATTACATTTGTTTCATACGTTTCAAGTGGGTTTCCATAAGAGAGCCGAACAAGGGCTTGAGCGGCAAGATGAAACACTATCACTGGTTTGTACTTTTCAATAGTTTGAATAAGTTTTTCTAGATCTCTAATATCGCCTATTACAGACACTATATCTAAATTTAATAAGCTTATGTGGTTTGGAGTCGTAGCTGCTTCGAGCGAATACCCAACTACATTTGCACCCATTTTTTTTAGCCAATATACCAACCAAGAGCCTTTAAATCCTGTATGGCCTGTTACAAGTACAGTTTTGTTTTTATAGATTCCATTAAATAAAGTTTTCATTACCAAGTTTTCCAAGGCGCTTGATTTTTATCCCACATCTCATTTAATGCTATTTTATCTCTAAGTGTATCCATACACAGCCAAAATCCATTATGCCTAAATGCACTGAGCTCTCCATTTTTTGCTAATGCTTGCAATGGATATTGTTCAAATACTGTAGCATCTGATTCTATCAGATCTAAAACGTCTGGTTCACAGACCATAAACCCCCCATTTATCCAATTACCATCACCCGCTGGCTTTTCGATAAACTCATTAACAAAGTTTGAATTAATATCCAAAGCACCAAACCTTCCTGCTGGTTGAATAGCTGTCATGGTAGCTTTTGTATTATTTGCTTTATGAAACGCAACTAACTCTTTTATGTTTACATCACTGACACCATCACCGTAAGTGAGCATAAAGGTTTCATTACCTATAAATTCTTTTGCCCGCTTGATTCTGCCCCCCGTCATACTATCCATGCCTGTTTCTAATAAAGTCACTTTCCATGGTTCACTAGAGTTATTATGAACTTCCATTTTTCCATTTGACATGTCAAAGGTAACATCACTTTGATGCAAATAATAATTGGCAAAATACTCTTTTATATAATAGCCCTTGTACCCAAGTAAAATAACAAATTCATTAAATCCATAATGAGAATACATTTTCATTATATGCCATAGAATAGGTTTTCCACCCACTTCAACCATTGGCTTGGGTCTTATATCTGTTTCTTCACTTAGTCTAGTGCCATAACCGCCTGCTAATAGTAATACTTTCATTTTATTTTATTTTTCCTTTATTTCAGCTTTCTTATACGGTTTGTTATAATTATTAACGATATTAAAGTGGAAGTGTAGGTAACAATCATAGTGGCCATCATAGCTCCAATACCACCATATTTATTAATACCCAATTAAGTATTATGTTTGAAAATGCTGTAAACAATGATATATAAAAACTAATTTTTATTAAGTTTTCAAGATAAATCAATTTATTGGTTATAAAAAAGATCATAAAAGGCACGCTAATCCAAATCGAATATGAAAGGTAATAAGATGCTTCAGTATACGCACTGCCATACAATAAATTAACAATAAAAGAAGACAAAAAAGTTATACTTATTGCTGCTGGTAAAGTAATTATGGACATAATTTTAATAGACTGGGTAATTCTTTTTTTATATAAATCACTACTGATTTTCTTTGCATTTATTATTGTAGGATAAAAAGACCCACCCAGAACCAATGGCAAAAAATACCATAATTCAGAAATTCTTATTGCGGCAGAATAATAACCAACTACTTTATTATCATCCAATATATTTTTAATCATTACTTGATCCATTCTCATATTAATCATTATAATTATCCCTACAATAATTAAAGGCCAGCTCTCTTTTAATAGTTTGATAGCAAGGAACTTCTGAAAAACCAAACTCTGAATGCTGAATGCTGAATGCTGAATGCTGAATTATTTTTGATGTAAAAGTAACCAAAACCAAATGCCAAAACAAAACTATCAAAAACTATTACCCATGCAAAAGCCTCTAGTGGTGCCTCTTTTAAAATAAGTGCTATTTTCACAAGAGATGAGATAAAAAGACTTATGATATTTGCAAATACTACATATTTACTTAATACCTTACTCTGAAAATAAAAATCTATTACATTGAAACTTTGGAGTATTGTCGCACTTGCTATGATAAAAACTAAAGTATTTGTATAGGTATCATTTGATGTAAAGTTTACTGCTATTGCTAAAACTAAAAGAACACCAATAGCCCCCATAAGTTTTAACCAAAATGCAGTGGCGATGAGTTCATCCCTACTGCTTTCATCTTTGACAAGTTCTCGAATTACAATGCCATCAAGCCCAAGAGTTGCAATAGCGGTAAATAAACCCACAAAGGATTGAGCATAGCTAAATAGCCCGAACTGTTCTGGCCCTAGATAACGCGCCACCCAAATGCCGACGAATAACCCTACGACCATGCGCAAGATTTTTTCGGCAAACAGCCATGAGGTGTTTTTGAAATACTTCATGAAACCTTGGTGGTTTTTAAGTTGGTTTAGTTTTTTTATCATTTAATTGTGAGAAGACTAATCATCTTGGTGTGCTACCCAATCAATCATTTTACGGGTACATTCTTGCTTTGTTACGATTGGTTGCCAGTCAAACAGGGACTTTTCTTTTTCTAGTGTGAATAAAAACGCTGCAACCATATTATTAATATAACTTTTTACCAGCTCTATAAAATGATTAACATGCCCAATTTCGGAGGTTGATCGCTTAAGAATAACGACTTGATAGTTATTTTTTAATAAGGCTTCAAGTAAGTGACCACCTAAAAACCCTGTTGCACCTGCCAGCAGAATTGTTTGTTTATTTTGCATAGTAACCTCCTGTTTTACTGCTACCACGGTATTCAATTTTTTGCTCTTCTTTGAGCTGTTTTAGCCATCGCTCTAGGGTTCTTTGTGGTTGACTGCGTTGTGCAACCAGTTGGCGTGTATTTAAACCGGGGGTATTTGTAATAAACGTAAGTAATTCATTTACACCGCCACTTACACCGCCACTTACACCGCCACTTACACCGCCATTTTTAGAAACCGTTACTCTAAAGCCGTGTTGAAATTCTTCAAAAATGGGCGTAGCTATGCCGAAATCTAAACAAATATTACAAATACGCGCTATGCCCGAACCGTAACGTTCAATAATACCTGCTTCTTTAAACATGTTCGCAATGGCACGGTTCCTAGGTTTAGAGCTGTATTGCCCTGATAGGAGTTGTTCGACTGTTAAGTCGCCATGTAATTTCCCTGGGTTAAAAAATTCAATGCGGTCATCAAAAATTTTAATAATGGAAACGCCGCTGTCTTGGTAGTCTCGATGCACGATCATATTGATGACAATTTCACGGATGGCATCAAGTGGATAGTCATAACGCTCGGTACGCTCTGCCGCGCCAGTAATAATAAATTCAACCATCAGATGCTTGCGGATAAAACCAAGTGCTGTGTCAACCTGTGTTGGCAGGTCGGTGGCGATATCAATATTATCAATAATGCTAATATTGCTTTTAAAGCGTCCAATTTGTAGCGGTGTAATGGCAGAGAAATTATCAACAAAAAGCAGGTATGCCGCCCACGTTAATTTGTCGTCTTTAATAAGTTCGTATTTTCTTAAAATACCGAATAGGTCATCATCAAATTGCTTATGTTGGTGGCGTTCAATACGTTGAATCAATGATATGATTTTATCTTGTGAAATATCACTAAAATCATGTCGTGTATCAATGTAATAATCCCAACTGGCATTGAGTGTTTTTAAATGTTCGTTAGAAATTTCATCCAAACTCATCAGGTGGTTGGCATTACGAACACGCTTAAAGTAACGTTGTTTGTAAGCAATAGGTTTAATGGGTTGCTCTTGAATACTAATTAAAACAAGCTGTTTACCCTCAATGTCTATGACATCAATATCCGGTATCGTTTGTGGATAGGTGCTGTTTTTAATCTGGTTTTGCCAGTTTTGTAAGGTTTCAACGCCTAGCGTTACGCCCAGTATCTGTTGTTTATCATCAATACCAATCACTACCATGCCACCTTTAGCATTGGCAAAAGCAACCACTGATTCAATGACTTCTTTTTGAAAAGAAGATTTGAATTCTAAGTGGTCGCTTTCACCTTGTTGGATTTGTTCGATAATGGATAATGTCATAGAAAAATCAGAATCCAGCTTCGAAAAATTATTTCACCTGTCAGTAGAATGGTTTTCATCACTGCTTCTTTTTAACGGTATGTTTGAACTTTAAAACAGCGAAATTTAATTCGATAGTCGTTTCAGCTTCACTGGTTTGCAGATCATCATCTAATATTTCTGCTATCAACTCCCCGCTACGCTGCATTAAACTTTTCTGATCTTTCTTTTCTTCTATTGTTGAAAGCTCTTTTACCGTGCGTGAAAGCTCTCGAATTTTAGAAAATGTCTCTATAATTGATAGTGTTGTTTGCGTTGCTTTTTCACTTTTAAGAATAGTTGCTAACATATATAAGCCTTTTTCAGTAA
>Ga0256840_1003151_pt1 | contig 13645 bp, 12 predicted proteins | sample 355202metaG_FD_185969 | JGI IMG/M metagenome (GOLD analysis project Ga0256840, IMG submission 185969) | Hydrothermal vent microbial communities from Mid Atlantic Ridge, Atlantic Ocean - 355-202 | ecosystem: Environmental > Aquatic > Marine > Hydrothermal vents | place: Atlantic Ocean: Mid...
TACTTCCGCCGACTATTAAGATCAGTATTGCTAATTTAAAATTAAATAACCAACCTGCCATTTTTCTTATATTTTCGTGGAAGGTAACCCAATAGATTCCCGCTTCGAGAGTTCCTACCGGACATATCATGCAGAACAGATGTTTTTTAAAAATAACAGGAAGTAAGAGAACGGGGAAAATTAACATGACATATTTGAGGTATTCGAATTGCTTGGTGATTCTTGTTTTTGGAGATGGAATTTTATAGAGAAGATCTTGTAAAAATCCGAAAGGACAAATCCAGCCGCAGATAAACCTTCCGAAAGGAAGAGAAACGGAAGTTAATATTCCGAGAGTGTAGAAAGGGAATTTAAGCATAACCATAAAATGGGACAGTGTTCCTATCGGACAGGAAAAAACTGATGCGGGACAAGCGTAGCAATTCATTATAGGGAAGGGAAATGCTTTTAATTTTCCGGTGTACAATCTCCCGGTAAAGAAGTTCCATATTGCAAAATTCGAGATAATTGCTGTTATTGTCTCGTAAAATTTCCGGTGTTTATAAAATGGAATTTTCATTATTCAATTCCTATACAAGAAAGGCACAAAATTTTGCCATTTTTATATACAAACCACAAATTCCTATTTTTAACACCGGTATATATGAAAATAAGAGAGAGTAAAAAGAGGAGTATAGCAACTCCTCTTTTTATGTTTCCTATTACCATTCTTTGCTTTTCTCCACTTTTGAGATTATTTTTTCCACAATCTCTTTAATAGCTTTTGCTGATAAGGATTCAGGTTCTGTAGTTACTATCGGTTTCCCGGCGTCTCCAGCTTCCGCAACTTTTGGTTCCAGTGGAATTTTTCCAAGAAAACCTACTCCGAGCTCCTTTGCCGTTTCCTCCGCTTTTCCACTTTTAAATATATCTATCAATTTGCCACAATGGGGACAGATAAGACCACTCATGTTTTCTATAAGTCCAAATACAGGTGCCTTTACCATTTTAGCAAAATTTATGGATTTCCTTGTGTCAAGTAGAGCAACTTCCTGGGGTGTGCTTACTATTACAAAACCGTCAAGTGGTTTGATAAGGTTTGTGATACTTAAAGCTTCGTCACCTGTTCCCGGCGGAAGGTCAACTATAAGGTAATCAAGTTCTTCCCAGTTAACTTCGGCTAAGAACTGTTTGATAGCTTGATGCTTTAACGGTCCTCTCCATACAACAGGTTGGTCGGAATCGGGTAGTAGAAAGGAGATGCTGACAACTTTAAGGTTTGGTATGTTGTCAGGGGTATAGGGTTCTATCATCTCTGTTTCAGGGTTAACGTGAAGCTTTGCTCCTTCTCCACCTATCATTTTTGCTACGTTCGGTCCGTGAATGTCAGCATCAAGGAGACCAACTTTGTATCCTTTTTCTGCAAGGGAAGTTGCGAGGTTTGTCGCAACAGTTGTTTTTCCGACACCCCCTTTACCGCTTAGAACAGCAATTTTATGCTTAATGTTTGAAAGATTGCATATAAGTTGCTGTTCCATAGGATCTTTTACTGTTGAGCAGGTGCTTTTATGATTACAACTTTCACACTTTTCATCCATTTTAAAGCCTCCTTAGTATTTTGTTCCCAAGTGTTTGTTTACTATATTGAATAGAGGTTCGTAACTTTTTTTCGATGCGCCTATGATATTTCCCGAGGTTAGGTATTCTTTTTTTCCTCTGAAATCGGAAACAATGCCTCCCGCTTCCTCTATCATCAAAATACCTGCGGCAATATCCCAAGGCTTCAAGGAAAGTTCCCAAAATCCGTCAAATGTACCGCAGGCAGTATAAGCAAGGTCTATCGCTGCTGCCCCACATCTTCTTATTCCGGATACGGAAAGAAAAATTTCTTTGAAACAGGGAAGGTAATCTTCAAGCATATCTTTACTTCTAAAAGGAAATCCTGTTGCAAATAGTCCTTTGGAAAAATTCCTTTCGCTTGTCGAGATTTTTTCTCCGTTTCTATACGCTCCTGCTCCCTTTTCAACGGTGAATGTTTCTTCAAGTACCGGAACTTTTATGACACCGGCTATAATTTCGTCTCTGTTCATTATTCCTATAGAGATAGCGAAAAAGGGAAGTCCGTGGATAAAGTTTTTTGTTCCGTCAAGGGGATCTATGACCCATTTATAGTTGTTTCCGCTTTGAAGACCACTCTCTTCTGCAACTATAGCGTGGTTGGGGAAGTAACTTTTTATCTCTTTAATAATTACTTTTTCCGCTTCTTTATCCGCTTTTGTTACAAAATCGTTTTTCGATTTCAATTCGACTTTTAATTCATTAAACTTTCGATGATAATTTTTCAGAATTTCCGAAGCTTTATTAGCGGCATTTATCGCAACGTCGATTATTTCCATAACTATTCCTCACTTTCAAGGTTTAGAGGTATTGTTTTGAACGAGATATTTATAACATTTCCATTGCTTAACAGGTATTCTATTGAAAATGTATCTTGAATGGAAATGAAGTCTTTTTCTTTCTCGTTTAGTATGGAAAGTGTTAAAAATACGGCTTCATCCCATTTGTCGAGTTTGGTAAAGACAACCTTTAAATCATATCCTTTGCTTTCTAAAACTTTTTCAATAGCCGTTTCAAATTCTTCAGGAAGCATTACAACCTCTTTGTTAAGGGAATGTTAAGAGACTTGTTAATAAAATATAAATTGTTAAAAACAGTTTATAAAATAAATTAGTACATAAGAGGTAAAAATGAAAGAGATTAAAGTTGCCGTTGTTGAAGATGATATGGAGATTGCGAATATTTTGAAACTTGCTCTTTCACGGGAAGGTTACAGAGTTAGGGTTTTTGATACTTCGGAAAAGCTTCTTAATGATATTATTGAGTATCAGCAGAGTTATAATCTTGTTGTTTTAGATGTAATGCTTCCCGGAATGGAAGGTAGAGAAGCGTGCAAGATGTTAAGAGATAGGAACATAGAAATTCCGGTTCTCATTCTTACTGCTCTTTCCAGTGAGGATGATAAAGTAAAAGGATTTGATTACGGTGCCGATGATTATCTTACGAAACCGTTCAGTGTTAGAGAATTTCTTGCAAGGGTTAGGGCACTTTTGAGGAGGAAAGGAGATATTTCCGTGTCACCTTCGGGTGGGAATACGGGTAAAATTAAATTTTTTGATGATTATAGGACTGTTGAAATAGGAGATAAGAAAGTTTACCTTACAAAAACAGAATTTATGATTTTCAGGATTCTTGTTGAAAATGAGAGGAAAGCTATAAGGAAAGATGAAATTTCAACAAAACTTGGAAGCAAAGGCTCGGTTCGAGCTATAGACGTTCATATTAAAAATTTGAGAGAGAAACTTGGGAATGAAGGGAATAAAATCAAAACGGTCTGGGGTGTCGGATATAAATTTGAATCTTGAAACTTTAACACAGATAATGGAACTTTCGGATAGAATTCTTTTTATTGATAAAAGAGGAAATATTGTCGGGAGTGATGAGAAGATTTGGGATAAATATCCTTTCCTTTCCATTATTAAACTTTATGAATCTTTAAAGAAAGGAAAAGAGAGAGGAGTGGCTGAATTTGAGGATGAGGGGAGAAATCTGAAAATAACAGGAAAACAGGCCGGCGATTTTTTTCTTCTTGAAATAGAGGATATTACCAGTGATGTTTGTATAGAAGAGTTTAAAAAGAAGATAATTTCAACTATATCTCACGAACTTAAAACTCCATTAACTGTGATAAAAGGTTATGTGGAGCTTCTTTCTCTCGAGTTTGAATCGGAACTTACCGAAAAGGTAATTTACCAGGTGGATAGAGTTATTAGTATTGTTAATTCGGTGAGTCTATTGATGAAAGGGCAGAAGGGAAAGTTTGAGTCGATAGATGTTGGGAAAGTGATTAAGGAGTTGGTTTCTCAAATCTCTCGTAAACTGGAAGTGAAGAAAGTAAAGTTTATGGTTGATGTTGAGAACGGAGTGGTGGTCGTAGCTGAAAAGATTCTTTTTTGCCAGATGATAATAAATCTTCTTGATAATGCTGTGAAGTTTACCGAAGAGGGGGAGATTTTACTGAAAATTTATAGGGAAGATGAATTTGTTGTTGTTGAGGTTAAAGATACAGGAAGGGGAATTCCTGAAGATTTACAACCTTTCATCTTTGAAAAATTTGTGAAATCGAAAGAGAGTCCCGGATTGGGTATAGGTCTTTCTCTTGTGAAGACTATAGCTAAACATCATGGCTGGGAAATCGATTTCTGTTCAAGAGCAGGAGAAGGAACAGCTTTTTTTGTTAAGATTCCGACAGTTTCTTAACGACTTCTTAACAATTTTTGTGAGATATTTTAATTAGCAAATTTCGAAAAAAATTTGAAACTTCTTAGGAGGAAAGATATGAAAAAGATGAAGAAAGTTGCAGTTGCGGCACTTACAGCTGCAGTGACTGTAGGAACAGTAGCGGGATCAGCGGTATCTGCAAAGGCTTACACTATTAATGGGGCTGGAGCTACATTCCCGTATCCGGTTTATGTTGAATGGGCTAAAGAGTACAAGATGGCTACAGGTAACAAAGTGAACTATCAGGGAATTGGCTCTGGTGGCGGTATAAAGCAGGTAACAGATAGAGTTGTTGATTTTGGCGGTTCCGATAAGATGTTGAAGCCTGCTGATCTTGGAAAAAGAAAGCTTTATCAGTTTCCGGCTGTAATCGGTTCTATTATGGTTGTTTACAATCTTCCAGGTGTTGGAGATGCAGAGCTTAAGCTTTCAAACAAAGCAGTTTCCGATATTTTCTTGGGTAAAATAAAATATTGGGATGATGCTAAAATTAAAACAGATAACCCTTATGTTAAACTTCCGCACCTTCCTATAACTGTTGTTCATAGAGCTGAAGGTTCCGGTACAACATGGAACTTTACATATTGGCTTGCTCATATCTCTTCTACATGGAAAGGAAAAGTTGGGTACGGAAAGGTTGTTAGGTGGCCTGCAGGAATTGGAGCTAAAGGAAACGCAGGTGTAACAAACTACGTGAAAAGAATTCCGGGTGCTATCGGTTATGTTGAGTATGCTTATAAGAAGCAGAACAAGCTTTCTGCTGCTGTTCTTAAAACATCTGATGGCCATTGGGTAAAAGCAAGTGACGAGACTTTTAAAGCTGCAGCTGCTCACGGAAAGTGGACTAAGAGGACACATTTCTATATTGACGGAAACCTTCTCCTTGCTCCGGGAAAAAACAGCTGGCCGCTTACAGTTGCTACAATGATTCTTCTTCCAAAAGAGAAGAAAGAAAGAAACAAACTTGTAACGGAATTTTTTAATTGGGCATTCAAGAACGGAGATGATGCTGCTGCAAGACTCGGTTATGTTCCGCTTCCAAAAGAAGTTAAAAGTATGATAAAAGGTTACTGGAGTGAAGTAGTTTTTAAATAAGAACTGATTAGTCCGATAAAAAGCCCCCTTTGAAGGGGGCTTTTCTATTTCTTGTGCCAGTTATCTCCAATCTCTTCTAAAACTTCAATCTTTTCCACAAATTTACCATTTTTTAAATAATTCACCACCTTCAATCCTTCTTCAAAGAAATTCGGTGATAGCCATATTTCTATTAGTCCTTTTTTCTTATCTCTCGTTCTGACTGTTCCGATTTCGTGGTACCATTCAAATATTGCGTTTATGAATGCTATATCTTTTACGTTTACTTCGCATAACAGATTTCTACCCTTTATCATCTTTTTCTCCGGTTTAATAATATTTAAATATTTAGCATGTTCATGTTCTTGGTATAATTAATATATCCTTTATGGGGGGGGGAAGGGTGTGATTGGAAAATTTACAAGAAAAATCAACTCTAAGAATAGATACTATACTCTGTTTCCATACAGAGCTTCCTTTTTGAAAAATATAGAGGTTGTAACACTTGTATGCTTTGTATTGGCAGGTTTTCTGCCTGCGGTCCTATTTAATAAATCTTTGATTGAAAACGGTATGCTTATTGCTATCGGTTTTAACTTGTGTGCTATAGGTTGTTACTATTTGAGGTATTTCTATCCTTCGGCTTTATTGTTTACCATATCAGTATTTATCGTTTGTTTTAGTATTTTACTTCAAGGGGAACATCCCCTTTATATGTGGTTTGCTACGGTTCCGATGCTTTCAATTTTTCTTCTACCTTTAAAAGATGCAGTTGTTTTTGTTGTTTTGTTTGTTTTAGGTTTTCTATATGTAGGGTCTATTTATCATAAACATAGTTTAAGGACTTTAATTTACTATTTTACAAACCTTGGTGTCTTTATATATGTTTTTTCAGTAGCTTCATATATTTTAAAACGGATAATTGAGGAAAATTTCTTGAATATTATTGAGGTTTCGGTGAAGGATCCGCTGACAGGTGCATTTAATAGATATGGAATTAGCGATTTTATAAAAGATGAAATAGAAAAAGCGAAGCGATATGATTACCCGATTTCGGTTATAATGCTTGATATTAATGATTTTAAAAAGGTAAATGATACTTTTGGCCATTGCAAAGGGGATGAAGTGCTTAGAAGAGTCTCAGAAGTTGTAATGAAGAATATACGAACTTGTGATAAGTTTGTTAGATGGGGCGGAGAAGAGTTTATTATTGTATGTCCTCATGTGGATTTACGGAAAGCTTTGAAAATAGCGGAAAAATTACGTAAGTGCATAGAGGATTGTGATTGTGGCGGTGTAAGGGTTACAGCAAGTTTTGGGGTGGCGGAGATAGATATTTCCAAGGAATTTGATGAAGCTATAAAAAGGGCTGACGATGCTCTTTATCTTTCCAAAAGAAAGGGTAAAAACAGAGTTTCTGCCTATTTGTCTTCTGATATTACTTGATAACGGTTTTTTTCGAGGTTATATTTAGTCTGTTAGGATTTGCAGGTGTTGCTATTTGAAAAATGGAGTTTCGATTATGGATGGTACTACTCTCTCAAAAAACGATAACATAAGAATAGGCAGTAGCGTTTATCATGTGCAAACAGAGTATTATAAGACTTCCGGAGAAGTTGTAACTTTAATCTTTAAGAAAGGGGAAGTAGTCAAAAAAATAGAAAATTCTCTTAATCCTTCGGAAATTCCGTCGCAGGTAGTTGAAAAGCAACATAAAACTGTGATAGAAAAAATTCTTTCCTCTGTTAAGGCGATAGAAGACAAAGTTTTGGAGAAAGAGAAATTTAGTGAGGTTTCAATAGACGAACCGGTTTCCGGTGATGCTGTTGATTTTTTCAGAACACTTATTTCTCAAATAGTAAAAAGAGAGGATTTTGTTTTTGCAAATATAGCAGATCTTTTCGGAAAATCGGTTCTTGAAGTAGTGAATAGAGAAAAGGGGATAGATAAAGATGTTATCGGAATCTTTATCGAAGGTTTCTTAATGGAGGATAGTAACTTTTACTATATGAATTATGATGATTTATTCCTTTACGGTTTTAAATTGGAAAATGGGAATATAGCTATTATAGGATTTAAAAAAAAAGAATCGGAAAAAGAAATTTATCAGATTGTTAAAAATATTTCTTCCGAATATTGCAAGCAGCCGGAATGTAAAAAATGTATTACTGTTTTAGTTGTAGAAGATGTCCTTTTTACAAGACTTGTAATGAGAGAAACCTTTAAACTGGTATCTAAAGAGCTTAAAAGTTTATGTTTTAAAGAGATAGTTGAGGCGGAATCTCTCGGAGAGGCTTTGTCTTTTTTGAAAAATGGATATTACGATATTGTCATTACGGACATAAATCTCGGAGATGGTCTCGGTATAGATATTGCGAAGTTTATAAAAGAGAAGCAGCTTGATACCAAAGTTGTTGCTCTTACTATGTATCCTGAGGAATTCAGAAAATTCGAAGAGCTTTTTGATGAGTTTCTTGCAAAGCCGATAACTCCTGAACAGTTGAAAAATAAGTTAATAGCTCTTTTTGAACTAAAAGAGTAGCTTTTTAACAAAATTTTATTTATTCTTACTGTCAAAATAGAGATTGGGGAGACGAAATAGTGTTGAAAAAAATCGGATTGTTTCTTGCTGTTTTCGTTTCAATTTTGATGGGTGTTTATTTTGCAACAGATTATTATGTTACAAAAAAAGTTACTCGGAAAATTGATAGAAAAATAGAAGCCTTAAAGCCTGAAACAGATATAAAGTATGAAGACTGTGATGTTTCTCTCTTTTCTAAAACTATAAAACTTGAAAATATTCGAATAATTCAAAATAAGTATCGAAAACCGATAACTATAAAGGAAGCTCTTTTTTATAAAGTTGATAGGAATCATAAGATTCCTTATTACCTCGGTTTAAAGCTTGAAAATTTCACCTTTCCAATATCTTCAATTTCTCCCGAAGTTGATTACTTCATAAGTTTGCTTGATTATCAGGGGAATTTTACCGGAGATTTTTCGATAGACTACTTTTTTAATAAAGAAGATAGAAGTTTTGATTTAAATAAATTCAAACTTGATGTGGATGGTGTGGGAAGTATTAGTCTAACATCTGAGCTTTCCGATGTTCCTGTGGTAAAAAAAGGGGATTCTCTTGAAACGCTAATTTTCAGAATGCTTTCTATCAAGTTAAAACACGGAAGATTGATTTATAAAGATAGAGGGTTATTTAAAAGAGCTGTTTTAGCTGTTTCAAAATATAAGAAGTTGTCTCCAGAGGTGGTAAAGAAGAAGGTGATTTCAAGGATAGAGAGTGACGGAAATATTTCGCCGAATTTGAAAAAGAGCTTGATTGGGTTCGTAAACTCACCCGATACGGTTATATTCGAATTTTCGTCGGAAACGCCGGTTTCTATCGGCTCTATTTTGTTTAAAGGAAACGGAGCTGAGTTTTTCAAGAAAATAGATGTCAAAGTTATGAGCGTCAATTCTCAAAACCCTTGATTTTTCCTGTTTTCACGGTTATTATCTTTCCGTTAAATGTAATATTTGGAGGAGTGATGAGTTTTAAAGTTTCTGTACCGGCTTCGACGAGCAATCTCGGCCCCGGTTTTGATGCCATCGGTTTGGCCCTTACCCTTTATAATGATTTTATTGTAGAGTCTTCTTCAACTTATAAAGTAGAGATTCAAGGTGAAGGTGCAGAAGAACTGCCGACAGATGACAGAAATCTCTTTATGAGAGCATATAAAAGTACTATGGAATATCTTTCTGAAGAACAACCGATTAGTGTTAAGCTTATCAATAGGATACCTTTGGGAAGAGGATTGGGAAGTTCGGCTACGGCAATAGTCGGAGGTATCTTAGCTGCTGAAAGGGTTTCGGAAAAGAAACTTTCTCTTCCTGAAGTTATAGATGTGGCCTTTAAATTCGAACCTCATCCTGACAATGTCCTACCTGCTTATACCGGTGGATTTGTCGTTGCTGCTACAAACGGGGACCTTTCCTATGTTAAGCTTGACTTTCCACGAGAATTAAAGGCCGTAATTATTGTTCCCGAGCTTTTTTTATCAACGGAAGATTCAAGAGCGGTTCTTCCTCCTGGTTATTCGAAAGAAGACGTTATTTTCAACATTCAAAGGGCGGCCCTTTTAATGGGAGCACTTCAGAAAAAAGACTTTTCTCTGCTTAAAGAGGCTGTTAAAGACCGTGTTCACCAACCTTACAGGGGTGATATTATTCCGGGATTTTGGGATGTATTTTCTCAAGGTTATAAGGAAGGGGCTTATGCCGTGTACCTTTCCGGAGCTGGTAGTTGTATAGGGGCTTTTGCCGATGATAATTTTGAGAGAATCGGAAAAGCGATGTGTGATGTTTTTGAAAGTCTCGGAATAGAGTCAAGGTATCTGGTTCTTGATGTTGATGATGAAGGTGCCAGGATAGAAGAGGTCAAATGATAAATAAACTTGTGGAAGGTCTTAACTCTCAGCAGAAAGAAGCCGTTACCTATTTTGATTCTCCTCTACTCATCCTTGCGGGAGCCGGTTCGGGAAAAACGAGAGTAATTACGTATAAAATTGCTTATATGATAGAAAAATTCGGTTATGAGCCGGAAAGGATTTTAGCGGTAACATTTACCAATAAAGCTGCGAGAGAGATGAGAGAGAGGGTTGAGCAGCTTTTGAACGGTAAAGCCGAGGTTTTCGTTTCCACATTTCATGCGTTTTGTGTAAAGCTTTTAAAATCTCACAGCGTAAGGGTTGGTTTTAAGCCCAACTTTCTTATTTTGGATACCGATGATAAAAAGAGTCTTCTTAAGACGATTCTTAAAGAGATAAATGTTGATACGGAGTTTTACAATCCGTTTTTAATAGGTTCTATGATAAGTAATGTTAAAAACGGGACTGTATCTCCTGAAAGTTTTGAGTATAAGGGTTACGATAGATTTCTCGATATTTTTGAGATTTATGATAAAAAATTGAAAGAGATGAACGCTTTTGATTTTGATGATCTTCTTCTCTATGGAAAGAAACTTTTAACAGAGCATGAAGATATTCACCGTAGGTATGTTGATTATTTCAAATATGTGTTGATTGATGAGTATCAAGATACTAACGGCATTCAGTATGAGATAATAAAGGCTCTAACTATTGAGAAAGGGAATGTTTGTGTTGTTGGTGACGAGGACCAATGTATCTATACGTGGAGAGGTGCAAACATAAGTAATATTCTCAACTTTGAAAAAGATTTTTCCGAGGCTAAAGTTGTAAAGCTTGAAAAAAACTATAGATGTTCCGGAGTAATTCTTACTGCTGCCAATGCAGTGATAGGGAATAATACTATAAGAAAGGGAAAGAAGCTTTTTACCGATAATGAGGATGGGGAATCTATAAGGCTTTTTGAAGCTGTAAATGACCAGGAAGAGGCGCTTTTTGTTGGAAAAACGATTAAGAAGTTAATAGATACGGATGTTAAACCTTCCGAGATAGCCGTGTTTTACAGGACAAACTCTCAATCGCGGATAATAGAAGATACTTTGCGGAGACAGGGAGTAAATTATCAGATAATAGGCGGGCTGAGATTTTATGAAAGAAAAGAGATAAAGGATATTATCGCTTATCTTAGGGTTATTCTTTTCGATGAGGATAAGCTTTCCGTTTTCAGGGTTTTGAACACTCCAAAGAGAGGTCTTGGAACTGCTGCTGAGGAGAGAGTTAAAAAATATCTTGATGAAGGAGTTTCAAATCTTGAGGCTTTAAAAAAGTCGCTTGAAGAATCTTCAGTTAGACAAAGGGAAGGCTTAAGAGAGCTTATCCATATAATTGAAGAGGGAAGGGAGAAACTCAGTCACTTAAAACCTTATCAGCTTGTCAAGTTTATAACTTCCGTTACCAGGTATGAAGATTATCTAAGGAAGGAGTACCGAGAAGATTGGGAAGCTCGAGTTGATAATATAACTGAGTTGGGAAACACTTTCGAAGAGTTTTCAGATAGAACCGGGTTAAAAGGGGAAGAGCTCTATCTTGAATTTTTAAATACTGTAACACTGTCCTCGGATCAGGATGAGATTGAGGATGATGAAAAGGTAACGTTAATGACTATTCATGCTTCCAAAGGGCTTGAATTTCCGGTTGTTTTCATCTCAGGCCTGGAAGAAGGTTTATTCCCCCATTCCCGTTCTCTTGATAGCAGCGAGCAGATAGAAGAAGAGAGGAGATTGTTTTATGTTGCCATAACCAGGGCGAAAAAAATCTTAATCCTTTCTTATGCGAAAAGTCGAAGATTTTTTGGTAGTTATAGACCTTCGGAAAAATCGAGATTCACAGAGGAGATACCTGTTCACCTTTTGAAAAAAGTTGGAAGGAAACAGAGAGCTATGGAAAAATCAGGTGCTTTAAATGCTAAGCCTGCTTTTTCTTCTCCTTCTGGTTTAAAAAAGAAAAAACCGAAGATTGTTTTTCATAAAAAGTTTGGGAAGGGTATTGTTAAAAGAGTTGAGGGGACCGGTGAAATGGCGAAAATTACCGCATATTTCGCCGATTTTGGTGAAAAAACGGTTGTTATGAAGTTTTTGAAAGTTCTTGCTTGAGATTTTCAATAAGTTCTTCATAAGTGTTGCCGATTTTTTTGTCTATAACTTTCTCTTTTAGGTTTTCCAGTATTTTTCTAAATTCCGGCCCCGGTTTAAGTCCGAAAGATTTCAGGTCGTTACCAGTAATGGCAAGTTTCATCTCTTTCCATTCTCCTACAAGGTCGAGTAATTTTAACATCAATTTTTCATTTTCCGTTTTTGCCGCAATATAAAGGAGCATTTCATCTTTCTCCGATTTTAGGAGTTTATATAGAGCGCTGTTTGTGAAATTTCCCTTCTCTATTTGCTTAACTAACTGTTTGCCTCTGTAGATAAGGTTTTTTATGATTTTTAGCTCGTCATCGGGAATGGATAGGTTTTGAAAAAGTCTATTAAGCTCTTTTCCCGGAACTCCTTCAAGAAAGGCTGCAAAGTAAAGAGTAGGATAAACAACTTTTTTTCTATTTCCAAAAGTTAGTTTATGCCAGTTTATAACTTTTCTTATTCTTTCAAAAAGGTCTTTTTTCCTTTTGTCCCAATTTATCCCTTGGCTTATCGATTTTAAAATATCATATTCTTTCATTTTATTTACGATTCTTAAAGGGTTATCTTCTTCGAAGATATGTTTGAGTTCCAGATATACTCTTTTTCCTTCCACTGTTCTAAACAGGTTTTTGTTTACTGCGATTCTTAGAAGTTTTTCCGTGTGTTTTCCTATATCGAAACGGTATCTTATTGCGAATCGTAAGGCTCTTAAAATTCGTGTTGGGTCTTCAACAAAACTTAAAGCGTGAAGAACTCTGATTTTTTTCTCTTTTATGTCTTTTAAGCCGTTGAAAAAATCTATTAGTTTGCCAAAGTCTTTCCTGTTTATTTTTATGGCAAGCGTGTTTATTGTGAAGTCCCTTCGGAATAAATCTTTTTTTAAAGGTGCGGTATCAACTTCCGGAAGTGCTCCCGGTGCATGATATATTTCTGTTCTTGCTGATGCGAAGTCTATCTTAAATCCATTATTTATGGTTACCGTTGCTGTTTTAAATTTTTCGAATGTGTGGAGACTCCCTTTGAGTTCTTTGGCGATTTTTTTGGCAAAAGCCGGAGCATCTCCTTCAACTACAACATCTACGTCGAGATTTTTTCTTCCGATTATTAAATCTCTTACAAAACCTCCAATTACGTAAGCGTTAATTTTTTCTTTGTCTGCTATTTCTCCGATTTTTTCAAGAAGTTTGTAAATTTCATCGGGGAGTTTTTCTTTCAAAATCTGTTTTACATTTTTGTATCCGGGGGTTGATGTTAATCTTTTTCTATAAAATCTTTGTGATTCATCGATAACATTTTTGTAAAGATTTATGAGAATATCCGTTCGGGTTATTATTCCCGTAACTTTTCCGTTTTCGGTGACCGGGACGAGGGTTTGTTGGTTATTAACGATAATATCTTCAATTTCATCAACGGCTGTTTCGGGTTCAACCTGCTCAAAATCTCTTTCCATTATTATATGAATGGGTTCGGATTCCATTCCCATGTGGATGGCTTTGTCTGTTAAGTTTCTGTTTACTATTCCGGATATGTTTCCGTTTGCATCAATTACCGGAGCTGCGTTTATCCCTTGCTTCATAAGGAAAGAGAGTGCCGATTTGACGTCTGTATCTTCCGTTAATATGGTGGGAGGGGAGGACATTATGTCTTTTGCGATTT
>Ga0256840_1003152_pt1 | contig 13644 bp, 7 predicted proteins | sample 355202metaG_FD_185969 | JGI IMG/M metagenome (GOLD analysis project Ga0256840, IMG submission 185969) | Hydrothermal vent microbial communities from Mid Atlantic Ridge, Atlantic Ocean - 355-202 | ecosystem: Environmental > Aquatic > Marine > Hydrothermal vents | place: Atlantic Ocean: Mid...
CCGCAATGAGTATTAGTTTTTGGTTATCCTTTTCTGCTGTTGCATTGATTCTTATTATTCTTAAGCGTCAAATGCTTATACCACGCTTTAAATTACTAAAACTGCAACTATTGCTATCTCTTGGAATGTTGCCCTTAACGCTGATTTTTTTTAATACAGGATCATTATCCGCTCCGCTTGCCAATTTTATTGCCATTCCTTGGGTATCAATTTTTGTTGTGCCAATTACTTTGTTAGGGGTAATTTTTCTTCCTATATCAGATTTTATTTCTAGTGCCTTATTAAACCTTGCAGGAATAGCCATTGAATATCTATTTGAGTATCTAAACTTGTTAAATGAATTACCAATATCGAGCATTAGAGCGGCAAGTGTACCATTTTTCTTTCTATTTCTCGTAATGCTAGCCGTTATTTTTATATTATTACCAAAGGGTTTTCCTGGGCGTTGGTTGGGTCTGATTTTATTACTTCCTGCACTTTTATTTGTAGAAAAAACGCCTAAGCAAGGTGCTTTTAGCTTTGCACAGCTTGATATAGGACAAGGAACGGCATCAGTGATTCATACTGCAAGCCATACATTAATTTATGATACAGGAACTCGCCTGAGTAATAGGTTTGATATGGGTAAACTGGTTGTAATTCCCTATCTGAGATTTAAAGCTGTGAAATCAGTTGATACGATGATTTTATCACACAAAAACCTAGATCATTATGGTGGTGCTAAGGCTATCATTAATAAAATAAAGGTAAAGAAGATACTCAGCAGTGATACCGAAATCTTAAAAGGGATAGATGTTAAAGCTTGTCTCGCAGGTCAACACTGGCAATGGGATGGTGTTAATTTTGATATAATATGGCCAGAAAAAAACTCTCAGCTTAATGCCAACAATCGTTCCTGTGTTTTACGGGTATCAAATGCTTATCATTCGATACTTTTGACGGGTGACATTCAAGGAAAAGCAGAAAGGTTAATAATTAAAAACACTAAAGAACTATTAGCCAGTGAAGTTATTACCATGCCGCATCATGGTAGTAAAACATCCTCTACACAGCCTTTTATAGAAGCCGTATCACCAAGCCTTAGCTTAATCTCAGCAGGTTATCGCAATCGCTTTGGTCATCCAAAGCAGGATATTTTAGATCGCTATCAGGCATTATCAGTACAAGTTTTAGACACCATAAATACAGGAGAAATAGAAGTAGATTTTCCTGAAGATAGTAGCTCTATAGTGGTGCGTCAATATAGACAGATGCAACGACGCTTTTGGAATCGTTAAAAATATCCTGAATCCGTGAGTCCAATGCGGATAGCAGGGGATAAGATATTGGTTTAGCACGGGATTTAAAAAATCTTAGCTTCACCCTTAGGTTAAGTGGGTATTTTTTAAACCCGTGATGAATCAATAGCTTATTCACTGTGCCGTAGTGGACTCACGGATTCAGGAATATGCAAAAAAAGGGGGGGATGGTAATATAAATTCCCTAAAACTATCGGGGAACACGGATAACTTGACCAACATATATACGAACAATTTTTCCTTTTTTAAGTCTTGGGTTTGCTTTTAATATTTTAGGGTACTTAAATCCACTTCCATAAGCTTTTTTAGCAATACTCCAGAGCGTATCTCCTTTTCGAGCTACGATAGTACGAAGTGCATTTTTTCTTACTTTGGCTTCTTTTTTGAGTGCCTTGGTAAATTTTGTTGTGGGAATATCTTTTTTACTGACAAGCTGATTGATCTTATCTTGTAATACAACTGATTTTTTAGCTGAATCTGATTCAATCTCAATATAGACTTTTTTAGTTGATACAGGTCTATGATTAGTCGTGCTGTTATCTTTCATGAGCAAAACAATATTATTCATCTGATCTGAGGTACTTATTCCAGCGGTCTTGGTAGTAACATCTGTAGCGACGATAGTTGTTGCCATCTTCTGATTTACAGTTTCTTCTGCTGATTCTTGTTTCTTTTTTGTTTTTGTGACTACGTTAGCAAGGCGATTTTTTTCACTTTCAACAATAGTCATAAAATCTTTGTCATTTTCAGAGGTGTTTTTAATAGCATCATCATAAAGTTTGCTAATATTTTTACTAACTTCTAAGTTTTTTCTTAACTGTTCCGATAACTGAGAGTTTTTTTCTTGTTCAGTTGATAATTGATTACTTAATTCTTTCAATTTATTTACTAGTACTTGATTATTTTTAGCAAGAATATTTTCCTTTTCAAGAGGGTTTTTAGGAGCGGGAATTTGAGAAATATATTCTGCAATTTGCTTAAAGGTATTATCATTCATTCTTTTTATGATTTTAAACATAGCGGGGTTCACATTAAGTCTGCGACCATCACGCATACGTTGAAGTTGAAGTAATATATAGGCTGAGTTTTGACCTTGTAGTTTAGGATAAGTATCTTTAAGATTTCCCTCCCCATTTTTGCCATGACAATAAGAACACTTTTCTAAAAATATTTCTTTTCCGCTATTGGAGTTATTGGTTTGCGTTATGCTGGTGGTGATTAAATTATCTTGTAAGCTGTTTTCAGTAATTTCGATTGTTTTAGGCTCTTGATCTTCTATTGCTTCCATAGTTGGGTTTGTTATTGTCACTTCAGCGTTCTGTTTAAGAAATTGATTGAAAAAACCCTGCTTCCAAAAAAAAGCTCCCAAAGCAATGAGTGCAAGTAAAATAATCAGAGGAATAATAAGTCCTTTTTTCTTTGATTGAGCAGAATCTAAATTTCCTGGGTGGAGATATTCAATTGAATAACGATTGTTAAATTGCTTATTACTCATTTTTTAACCTCTTTACCTGTATTTTCACCAGTATTTTCATTAACTCTATTTGCTTCAGATACAATGGTAATAAAGCCAAAAAGCTTCCAGACTTGTAAGCCACCACGATAATATTTTAACTTGCTTGCAGGATAACCCGCCTTAAATAAAGCCTTGATAGCTCTTGGGGATTGACCACATGAAGGTCCACTACAAAAAATGCATAATTCAAGCGCATTTTTAAAATCAAAAGAACCATCAGCTTGCTTTTTTACACCGAGTAATTTAAACACCGCTTCCTTTTTTTCTTCATTGGTAAAGAGTACCCAAGGAATGTTTACAGAACCAGGGATGGTTTCAGTCTTGTAAAAACTGGGTAATCTAGCATCAACTAAAAAGCCCTTACCTGATTTTACTTGGTTCTCCAAAAAATCAATTACCTCAAGTTCACCAACAGGATAGATGCCAGGCTCAATAAATATAGGCCATAAACAAAAAGGAGGGCAAGGTCGAGAAGTTCTTGTGAAATCATCAACCAGCCTATGATTAGTATCCTGTATACGTTTAAGGATCACTTTTTGCCCTTGATGATGGACAGTGATAAAAGGAAGGTCAGGTTTGATTTTAACAGGGTATTTATCTTCTGCTATAGCAGTTTGAAATACAATAATTTGCAAAAAAATTGCCAGACTTGTTATCGCTTTCAAAAAAAGCTGTTTAATATAAAACATCATTATTGTTCTACCCTTCATCCATGAATGAATAAAAAGTAGTATAAACTGCTATGAAATTCCATTAATTTGCAATATTTCTAAAGATATAGATCAATATATAATCTATCCCGTCGATTGATAGGATTTATTTATTATTACATTTTAAACCTTATTACCACTTAAGCTTAAAAAACAAAAAAAAGGGGGGGATGGGTAATATCTATATTACCCATCCCCCCCTTTTTTTGATAAATTTTCTATTATCATTAAAAATGATTATTCCTAGTGATTCTTAATGATAAAGACAACTTCTACGCCTAACAGAACTTCACCGTCTATCTTTAATTCCTTCCATTTTATCCTCTTTTACAGGTAAAGTTACACTATAGATTAATGTGGATTCAACTAAGGAAAACCTGATTAAGTAGATTAGAATTTAGTGCAAAAAAATTTGTCACTATTTTTCATGAAGTGAGTCGTAATAGTCATTCTATTGCGCCGATCTTCATGGAAAATATCAGCAGATTTGGCAAGCTAAAAATAATTGGACTTGATCAGGGCCTCCCTAAGGGATAACACAATAATAATTAAAAAAATTGAAGTTCTTATCGATATTTTTACATTGAGCTTCCAATAAAATAGGATCAAAAGGCAATGTCTTATATAAATACGGTTTTAATCGCTGATGACTCAGATACCCAGTTAGTACATTTAAAAAATATTCTTGAGTCGGCTGGCTACAAAACTATAACTGCAAATTCAGGAAATGAGGCACTTGAACTATGTGAGACGAATAAACCAGATCTTATTATGCTTGATATAGTTATGGACAATGGTGATGGTTATAAAGCCTGTCGATCAATTAAAAAAAATCCAGCACTTTCTGATACTCCCGTTGTTATGGTTTCAGGTAAGGCTAACCCTGTTGATAAACAATGGGCAAAGCAATTAGGAGCTGTTGACTATATTGTTAAGCCCTATGAAAAATCTGAGATATTAAATACACTTGCTATTTTATAATAGCGACTGAAAATCAATCGCTTACATAAGATATCTTATCATAATTTTAGGTTAAAGCTAAAAACAAGAAATTATTGAGTGCCACTCCTTAGAATCAAACTCATTTCATAAGTATCTTAACCATATAATAATAAGAATGGAGTCCTCTGTGTCTCAAACACTTAAAAACAATAATAAAATTGATCATAAAAATGAGACAACATTTTTACAGAAATTAAATACAAAGACTGGTATCAATGCTGGGAGTGATGTAGAGAATAAGGAAACTTCGACTGTAAATTATCGCTTTTATTATTCTGTTGGTTCCTTCAATATTCTATTAGAGCAGAATATTAAAGCAGAGAACTTATCACTTGATAAAATCTATGAACTTCCTCATCCAGCTTCTTGGTGTGTCGGAATCGTGAATGTGCGAGGAATTATCGTGCCTGTTGTTGATATGAATATTCTTCTTGAAACTACGCAAAAAACAGCGACAAGAAAAACTAAACATTTACTGCTTCAGCATGAGGATTTCTCTCCTATTGTTTTACAAATTGATGAGCTTCCAACAATGATTGATTTTGATAATTACAACATAGGAGAAACATCAGAAGAAATAACTGAAAAACCGCCTAGCTGGTCAATAAAGCATTTAAGATATAAATCAAATATAATTCATAAAGTTAACCATAAAGAATTATTAAAGCAGCTTTTAAGGCAATAAAGAAACAAGCTGAGTAGTTACACAATAATAATAAGAAACAAGGTAGATCATGCTAAATAAACTATCCATTAATCTGCGAATGATTTTATTAATCGTTTTGCCAACTATAGTATTAATCCTTACAAGTTTTATTGCTTATAATATTATTACAAAAAACACTCAGGCACTGATGCAGTCAGAGCTATCTTTTAAGGCTGCGAATGCGGCTAATGAGGTTAACCACAGTATCACTACTCATTATACCCAGCCTCTTTCAAATATTAATGCTGGCTATATTTTCTGGAAAGTAGCTCAACAAAAAACAGAAAAAGGGATAAAAACGATAAGACTTAGTGTCAACCGATTTAATAAGCTATTAACAGATAAAGAGAAAAATACTACTGAAATACAACTATTGCTAAAACAGCAAAAACGCTTACTTTCATCTTATGAGAATCTCATAAAAATATTTTCTACCCCTGAAAATGCAAAAAGCAAAAGCACTTTAAATACTTATGTGTCAGAAAAAATGTATCCACTGACAAATGAGTTAACAACATCGATGCAAAAAATAAGTCATAAAAAATATGAAAAAAATGAAAAGCTTATTTCAAATACTATAAATACATCTCAACAAGCCATGCAACAAGGTTTGTTTTATATTCTTGGTGGGGCAATTATTACCTTAATCCTAGCCTTATTGATCATACAATCCATCAAAAAGCCAATCAATAACCTTGCCCAAGTTGTAAAAAAAGTATCTCAAGGTGAATTTAATGCGCGAGCAAACATTATCGGGACAGATGACTTTTCGAAGTTAAGCAAAGCTTTCAACCTGCTTTTGGAAGAGAGAACAAATACGCTTGAATACACAGAAAAGGAGCATCAAAAATTAAATGAATCTATCTTTAAATTGCTCCAAGCGGTAGCAGAACTAAGCGAAAGAAATCTAACTATACGTGCTGAAGTTACAGAAGATGCTACTGGACCTGTTGCCGATGCCATTAATTTATTGGCTGAAGAAACTGCAACAACATTAGGCCAAGTAAGAGATGTTGCTATCCGCGTTAATCAGACATCTCAAACAGTTAATACTCACCTAATGTCTGTCAATAAACTGGCAATGAAAGAGCAGGAGCAAGCAATAGAAACTGCTGATCAAATGGATAAAATGTTGCAACGTATAGATGCAATTGCTAGCTCTGTTGCTGAAACCAATGAAATGGCGGATAACACCAAAATATCAACTGAAAAAGCTCATAAATCTGTATCTGGCACACTTGAGGGCATGGCTGAAATTCGTGAAACAGTACAAGAAACTGGTAGACGTATTAAGTTACTAGGAGAACGCTCTCAAGAAATCTCTCATGTTATCGAAATCATCAATAGCATTGCTGAACGTACCACTGTGCTTGCGTTAAATGCAAGTATGCAGGCTGTGGCAGCAGGCGATGCGGGGCGTGGATTTTCGGTAATTGCTGAAGAAATCCAGCATCTTGCAGAAAGTTCACGTGATTCGACAGGAGAGATTTCAACCCTTGTGCGTAATATTCAACAAGAAACTAACACGACCATTGCCACTATGGACAAGACCATTGAGCAGGTAATTAATGGTTCTACACGCGCTGAAGATGCAGCAAAACAAATGAAAGATGTGTTAAAAACAACCACCCAATTAATCCACTCTGTTGATTTGATTGCCTCTGCATCACACGAACAGATAGGTATAAGTGAAAGCCTCAAGCATAAGGCTCAAAGCATTTTGACATCTACCCAGTCAACAGGACAAGAACTTCTTTCTCTAACAGGTCTAAGTCGGAATATGGCCGAATATGCTCAACAACTCGTTCACTCTGTCAATGTTTTTACTATTGACGAGAGTACGCCTAAGCGTAACAGTTAATCATTCGGGAGCAGTTGTTAAATGGAACAAATTAATAAAAATTTAGCGTTAGCTGAACTACTGGACAATATCACCTTAAACCTGACAAATATTGATTTTTCTAACTCTGAAGAGGTGCTGCAAGCAAGCATAAAGGTTCTAAATATTATTGATCAAGTTGCTCAGAAAATGAATATTCCAAGTTTAAGAGCTTTGAGCCACTGGATGTTATTAAATACGGAGAAAAATGATAGCAATGCAGATTCAATCAAAGAACTATGCTCTTCTGGTAGCTACTTTAACTGGATTGAAATTCTATCTTCACTATTGCAAACTGAAGAGCAATCATTATTAGACGAACTGCAAAAGCATTTAAACCATCCGAATTGGTTTATCAAACCTTCAAATATCTTGATAACAGATCTTACTGACTGGATTGAAACAACAACAAATATTCAGGCAAAGGTTGAGCTAGAAAACTCTGCAACAACAGACAAAGATAACTCACTTGCAAATAATAATGATATATCTCATGCTTACAAAGAAACCGAGCTAGAAGACCCCAGTTACTACAAAGAGATTGCGCTAACGAAAACTGCCTCTGAGCATCCTAAACAGCATACGCCTATACTTAACAACCCTGTAGTAAATACAGAAAATAAAGCATTTCAGAACGAAGATTGCCTTGGTAAGCTAGGTTTAGAGCTCGATGAAATTGTAATGAGCCTATTTAATCTTAGTAATACCTCTGAAGATGTTTTACAAGATTATGAAATATTTAATAATAAACTAGAACAGCTCATAGTATTCGCTAATTCATGTTCATATTCTAGTATTGCTCAGATTTGTCGATGGTGTCAGCGTAATATTGACTTATTTGCACGTAATAAATCTGTGCACCACTCTCACTTCCTAGAATCAGGAGAGAGCTGGGCTTGGCTTGAATTGGTAAGCTATTGCATTAATGAGCCAGATGAACCTTCAAACTTATCACTCATGAATTCCGAGCTAAATCGAAAAGAATGGATGGAACCCATTGCGGTTGAAGACTTACAAAACCTATTTTTATTTTTAAAGGACCCTAAAGATCAAGTTGCTAATAAAGGAGAAGAAGAAAATAATAATGCTGAAGAAGGTTACAGCAAGAATACATCAGCTTCCCTGCCTGATAGTAACGATAGCATTGATTTGCCAAAGGACAACCAAGAAGTCAATACATCAGCTGAACTAGAGCAACAAACAGGCCTAAGCTTCACTTGGGATGAAGATACACATCCAGAATTATTATCTGCATATTTTGAAGAAACACCAGATCTGGTCACAAAAATAGCTGAACTATTGCAGAAAATATATAAAACAGAAACCTCAAAAGAAGAGCGTCAACACGCCTCGCGTATTGCTCATACCATAAAAGGAGGCAGTGCCGTTTTAGGTATTACAGCCTTATCTGAACTCTCTCACAAACTAGAGGATATTCTTGATTATTCAGTGAATAATGATTTATCTAAAGAGGTATTAACACATCTTTCTGAATCCTCAGAGCATCTTATAAAATTATTTGACTCTATAAAAAACCAACAAAATCCACCAAAAAACTATCCTCAAATACTAGCCAAATTAACTAGTGCTGCCGACTCTCTAGCATCAGAGAATCCTGAAGATGATGATTTGTTGACACTTTCTATGCCAACTCTACCAGATTTTATTAACCCTGTAGACGTGGATAGCCTTGATACTGATTCGACCGAGGAAATAGAAGGTAGAGATGAAAAAAATGAAATAAATAATAAAATCAATACAGACGAAGAAACACTGATTGAAGAAGCAACATCAAAGACGCTAGAAATCATTAACAAACCACCTATAGCACTTGATAACGAAAATGATAATAGTGATTTCAGTGCCGAGATGGATGATATTGTTATGTCTTTATCAATGATAGAGATAAGCCCAGACAATCCTTTTCTTGAGCTAAATAAAAATAATTTAGTCAAAATCAATGAAGAACTTCAACGACTAGACTTGCTATCTGAAATATCTGGCTACCCAGAAATATCTAAAATTAGCCAATGGTGTCAAAATAATTTACAACAACTATTTAATCAACAAAATGATAATAGTAAAGATTTTCTTATCTCAGGAGGATGCTGGACATGGCTTGAATTAACAAGTGCTAGCCTAGCTGATCCAGAGGAGACCTCTTATTTAGCCGAATTAAGTCAAGCTTTAATGAATCCTCAATGGATTGACCCTATCAAAACAGAAGATTTACAGGCAATACTCTTACTTCTCAACTCTGCTAGGCAAGCTAATCATGCTAATCTTGACGATACCGAAGAAAACAATAAAACTGATTCTTTCAGCACACCAAAAGATAATCTAGCAAATGACTTGGCAAACAATATTGATAATAATATTAAAACTAGCCAAGAAAATTTAGAGCAATTAGCCCCTGCAACGACTAATACTAGCCCTGATACACAATATTCATTTAGCTGGGATGATGATATTCACCCCGAACTTCTTTCTGTTTATCTACAAGAAACTCCTGAGCAAATAGCAGAAGCGGCTCAACTTATTTATAAAATAACTGAAAACAAAGCCAGTAAAGAAGATCATCAACACGCTGCACGCATGGTTCACACGATAAAAGGAGCCAGTGGCGTTGTTGGGATAACAGCTCTAGCTGAATTCACTCACAAACTGGAAGATATTCTTGAATATTCTGTAGGACATTCGATATCAGCAGAACTATCATCATTACTTAATGAATCTGCGGACTGCCTAGAAGATTTATTTGAAACAATAATCAATAAAAAAACACCTCCTTTAGAATTTTCTCCTCTTTTAAGCCAGCTTACTCAGCAAGCCACAGCACTGCAAAATAGTCATGGCGATGACACTTTTGACGCTCTTGAATCTGAAGAGCTAAAAATGCCTGAATTACCTGATTTTATAAAGGCACAAGACAGTAATAATCTTGAAACGTCTCTTTCTAATCCAGCAGAGGACAAAATATCAGAACCAACTGAAATAACTGAACAAAAGACTCAATCAACAGCACCTACAGTAGCGACAGAAACGCATATCAGAGTTCCTATTAAAGTTATTGACCAATTATTAAACCTAGCGGGAGAATTGGTAACTACCACAACTCAAATCTCTGACAAAATAGAAAACAGTCTATTAACCAATAAACAAACGAAAGAGCAAGATCATCATGTATACAAAATAATAGACGAATTAGGTGCTACCATATCAAAACAAGAAAAAAATCAATCACAGCGATTAAACACCCTTCAAAACAGTACCTTTGACTCGCTGGAAATGGATACTTACAACGAACTTCATAGCATCACGGGGCTATTAGCAGAAAGTATTTTAGATGGTGAAGAAATTGATAGGCAATTAGGTCAACAATTAACCGAATTATCTGACTATACCCGTTCACTTGGTCGATTAAACAAAGAGCTTAGTGATTTGATACTTCATTCACGCATGGTTTCAGTCAATACACTTATCCCAAAATTAGAACGAATTATTAGGCAAACTTGCCGTAAAACAGGTAAAAAAGCCGAATTAGCTATAACTGGAAATGACATTAATATTGATACCGATATTCTTAATAAACTAAGCGATCCATTACTGCATTTATTGCGTAATTCAGTTGATCACGGTATTGAAACACCTCAAGAGAGAAAAGCAAAAAATAAATATGAAACAGGACGTATTCACTTAACATTCTCCAGAGAAGATAAATATATCTGTATGGAATTGAAAGACGATGGTGCTGGCATTGACACGAATATAGTTTACCAACGCGCCCTAAAAATGGGAATGATAAATTCTGAAGCTGAGTACACCAAGAAAGAAATACTACAACTAATCTTACAAGCTGGTTTTACCACACAAAACAAAGTAACAGATATTTCTGGTCGCGGCGTAGGTATGGATGTTGTCAACGATGCCGTTAAATCACTCAAAGGCACATTAGAAATTAGTAGTGAGAAAGACCAAGGAACATGCTTTACAATTAAAGCCCCTCTCACACTTGTCACTTCTGCAACCCTGATAGTTGAAGTATCTAAGCACCAGGTTGCTATTCCTGCTGATTCTATCGAACAACTTTTTTATCTGGCCTCATCACTGGTAATAGAAAAAGATGGTGCTCAATATATTCAGCATGACAACCAAGAACTTCCTATTATCTCACTTGCCAGTCTGCTAGGTTGGCCCGTTAAACAGCCGGATTTTTCAATAACCAATACCCTGCTCATCATAAAAGGCAAAAAAGAAATACACGCTGTTTATATTGACAAAATAGTTCAGTCTCGCGAGATTGTTATAAAAAGCTTAGCACCTTGGATAAATACAGACAACGGGCTTATTGGCGCATGTCACTTACCTGATGGAGGTGTCGCACCTGTAATAAACTTATCACAGTTACTAAGCAATGGAGAGAAAAGCACTGAGACAATAGAAAAATTCCAGCTTACAACAACTGAGCCAGATAATTCTATCGATAAAACACCACTAGTTCTTATTGTGGATGATTCATTAAGTAATCGAAAAGCACTAAGCTTAATTATTGAGCAAACAGAATATGATGTAGTCACTGCTGTAGATGGACTTGATGCCTTAAAAATTATAAATGAAAATGAAATTGATATTGTCTTTACTGATCTTGAAATGCCTAGAATGAACGGACTAGAGCTGACACAAGCTATACGTGCTTGGGATACCCAAAAGCATACGCCTATCGTTATGATTACATCTCGCACAACCAATAAACACAAACAATTAGCTCAAAAAGCGGGGGTTAACCAATATCTGACTAAACCAGTAATCACAGAAACTTTATTGGAATCTTTAGAGCACTGGCTAACATATCGCAGGCAGGTACAGGAAACGTAAAAAAATTAAAAGTAACATCCTATCAACCCATCCCCCCCTATTCTTACAATTATTTAATTTGAATACTTAGGGAATAGTTGATAATTCTTACCTGAATCCGTGAGGTCAATGCGGATAACAGAGCATAGATATTAGTTTAGTACAGGATTTAAAAAGCTCTACATAATTGAGTTCACCATTTGCTAACGCAGATGGGAAGCTCGCTAAATCTTAGCTTCACCCGCAGGTTAAGCAGGTATTTTTTAAACCAGTAATGAGTCAATAGCTTACGCCCTGTGCCATAGTGACCTCATGGACTCAGGTTTTAAGCAAAAAATAATAACAATCTATCTATAAATATAATAATTGAGGGACAATATGAACACCAATAATACGGAGAGTATCGGAATATTCTTCTCAAAAATAAATGACAAAGACAAAAAAATCTTTGAGCGAGTTATTGCTTTCAATAATTCGCATGGCTTAAAAATACATTATTGCACAGAGCCTACTTCATCCAATATTATTATTACTCATGAAAATGACCTACCACAACTTGAACAAGACAACGGTGCAGTGTTATTAGTCATTAGCAATGATAAATCATTAGGAAATATTCAAGTAGCCCCTCCCCTGCTAATTACACGCGTAATGAAAGCCATAGAAAATGCCATCAAACTCATTGGGCAAGATAATCGAACAGAAACCCAAGAAATGGGAGAGACAGAAAAGGCTACATCCTCTGAAGAATACACACCTAAAAGACAATATCATGCGCTAGTCATTGATGACAGCGCCTCAATTAGAAAGCAAGTTGAACTAGAACTACGTGATGCAGGAGTTAGCACAGATTTTGCTGAATCAGGCGAGCAAGCGCTTGAAAAAATTAAAACTGCACAATATGACCTCATATTTTTAGACATTATCATGCCAGGCATAGACGGTTATGAAACCTGTAAAAAAATGCGTGAGTCAGTTGAATACAAAAAAACACCTATAATCATGCTAAGCGGAAAAAGCACACCACTTGATGAAGTTGCAGGTGTAATCGCTGGCGCAACTTGTTACCTAACCAAGCCTGTAAAAAGTGTCATGTTACAACAAACTTTGAACAGAGTAACAAAGTGGATTGATAACTTTGCAGATCTTCAAAAAGAAAAAGCCAAAGCTTAAGGAAAACCTGATTACGTCGATTAGAATTTAGTGCAGAAAAAACTGTCACTATTTTTCATAAAGCTAAAAAATAATTAGACTTGATCAGAGTTTCCTTAAATTACGCCCCATCCCCTTCCCCCAAAATATGTAAAAAAAGGGGGGGATGGGTTTATATATAAAAACTTAGAGATTAAATTTTCATTAATAGGATGTGCTGTATCCACCCTGTAATTTTTTGAGATTAATAATTAATTCTTAGTTCTCGGACGGACTTAATATCCACCCTTACGAGTAGTTGCAGGCAAGCCAGCAACTTTTAAACCTTGTTTGCTTGGAGCACGAGGAAAAAGTGAATATAAATCTTTACCTTTTAGCTTTTCACCCCAAACCTTTGACATATGTTTGGTAATGGCACGTTCCATTGGTTGATTACCACCATTGTTGATATATTCATCCCGTAAAAACTCAAGTACATCCATGTGTCTATCTGTTAGCTCAATACCTTCTTCTGCCGCCAAAGCTTT
>Ga0256840_1003153_pt1 | contig 13644 bp, 11 predicted proteins | sample 355202metaG_FD_185969 | JGI IMG/M metagenome (GOLD analysis project Ga0256840, IMG submission 185969) | Hydrothermal vent microbial communities from Mid Atlantic Ridge, Atlantic Ocean - 355-202 | ecosystem: Environmental > Aquatic > Marine > Hydrothermal vents | place: Atlantic Ocean: Mid...
TAGAAATTGTAGATATTGCAGGTTTGGTAAAAGGAGCGAGTAAAGGAGAGGGGTTGGGAAATAAATTTTTAGCAAATATTAGAGAAACAGATGCAATTATACATGTAATACGTTGTTTTGATAATGACAATATTGTACATGTAGAGGCATCCATAGATCCTGTAAGAGATAAAGAAATTATTGACTTTGAATTACAGATAAAAGATTTAGAAGCAGTTGACAAACGTTTAGAAAAAACAAAAAAAGCATCAAGAACTGGTGATAAAGAAGCAACCAAAGAATTTGATGTTTTGGTTAAAGTAAAAGAAGCATTAGAAGGAGCAATTTCGGTAAGAGCAATAGATTTAACCGAAAAAGAAAAAGAAGAATACATTAAACCATTACAGTTAATTACAGACAAACCTGTATTGTATGTATGTAATGTAGATGATAAATCTGCAGTAAGTGGTAATGCGTATGTAGATGCTCTAAAAGAAGCAATAAAAGATGAAAATGCACAAATGTTAATTTTAGCAGTAGGAACGGAAGCTGATATTAATGAGTTAGAAGATTATGAAGAAAGACAAATATTTTTAGAAGATATAGGTTTAACAGAACCAGGAGCATCTAAATTAATTCGTTCTGCCTATGCGTTATTAAACTTACAAACTTATTTTACGGCAGGTGTTAAAGAAGTAAGAGCTTGGACAATCCATATTGGTGATACTGCACCACAAGCAGCAGGAGTTATTCATACCGATTTTGAAAAAGGATTTATCCGTGCCGAAGTAATAAAATACGATGACTTTGTAGCACTTGGTGGAGAAAAGAAAGTAAAAGAATTAGGTAAAATGCGTGTGGAAGGAAAAGAATATATTGTACAAGATGGCGATATGATGAATTTTAGGTTTAATGTGTAAATGCCATTAATTTGATTCTTTGTGGATTTGTTAATTTGGATAAAGTACTATCAAAAAATAAACAAATACAAAAATATCCAAAAAAAAAATAATAAATGAAATTCGATTTAAAAGCAACCGATAAAAGTTCCAAGGCAAGAGCTGGCACAATAGAAACAGCACATGGCATTATTGAAACACCAATTTTTATGCCTGTTGGTACAGCAGGAACTGTAAAGGGAGTACATCAACACGAATTAGAAAATGACATTAATGCAGATATTATTTTAGGAAACACTTATCATTTGTATTTAAGACCAGGAACTGGAATTTTAGAACAAGCAGGAGGTTTGCACAAATTTATGAATTGGGATAGACCTATTTTAACAGACTCAGGTGGATATCAAGTATACTCACTATCAGGCACAAACAAAATAAAAGAAGAAGGTGTAAAATTCAAGTCGCATATAGATGGATCACATCATTTCTTTTCGCCAGAAGTATCTATGGATATTCAGCGTACTATTGGAGCAGATATTTTCATGGCATTTGACGAATGTACACCATATCCATGTGACTATCGCTATGCAAAAAGATCCATGCACATGACACATCGTTGGTTACAACGTTGCTTAACACACTTAGAAAAAACACCTGTAAAATACGGCTATGAACAAACGTTTATGCCAATAGTACAAGGTAGTACTTATAAAGATTTACGAAAACAATCTGCTGAATACATCGCAAGTGTAGATGCAGAAGCAAATGCTATTGGAGGACTTTCTGTTGGAGAACCAGCCGAAGAAATGTACGAAATGACCGATATCGTTTGTAGCGTATTACCAAAAGACAAACCACGGTATTTAATGGGAGTTGGAACACCAATTAATATTCTAGAAAATATAGCATTAGGTATTGATATGTTTGATTGTGTAATGCCAACAAGAAATGCACGTAACGGTATGTTGTTTACTGCATACGGGAGTATAAATATAAAAAACCTGAAATGGGCAGATGACTTCTCTCCTATTGATGACATGGCAATTACTTATGTAGATACAGCCTATTCCAAAGCATATTTACGTCATTTATTTAAAGCTAATGAATACTTAGGAAAACAAATAGCATCCATTCACAACTTAGGGTTTTATCTTTGGCTTACTCGAGAAGCAAGAAAACATATAATTGCAGGAGATTTTACTACTTGGAAAAACAAAATGGTAAAACAAATGAATAATAGGTTATAACAAATAAAAAAAAGGTTTTAACAAAGAATTAATAAACAACTCAATAACTTTATTATATTTTTACAAAAAAACACAAGTAATAGCATAAAATGATTAAATGAAAATTCTTGATAAATACATATTAAGCAAATATTTTAAAACATTCATTTTTACAATATTATTACTTTTGCCAATTGCAATAGCAATTGATATTTCAGAAAAAATTCACAAGTTTATTAAACATGAAGATTTATCAATCTGGACAATTACTAAAGATTATTATCTTAACTTTAGTATTTATTACATCAATACATTTATGCCGCTAGCATTATTTATAGCTGTAATATTATTCACCTCTAAAATGGCAGCAAATACCGAAATTATTGCTATGAGTAGTGGTAGTATTTCATTTTCAAGGTTAATTAGACCTTATTTTCTTGGAGCAACAATAATATTTATATTTGCATTTTATGCCAATCATTTTATTGTGCCAGAATCCAATAAAATTTTCGAAAAATTCTATAGAGATTATTTAACACACCGTAGCAAAATAAAATTTCAAGTGGATAATGTAAACCTCCAATTAAATGACAAAGGAGATTTTATTTATATGAAAAATTTTAATTTAAAAACAAAAAATGGAAATTATTTTTCTTTTGAACATTTTGAGGACTCTGAACTCAAATACAAAATAATGAGTAGAAAAATAAAATATAATAAAAAAGACAGTACCTATACACTTAACGATTATAAAAAAAGATACATCCAAAAAAATGGAGATATAATAAAAAAAGGACGAAAAATGGATACCATTTTTGACTTTAAACCAAGTGATTTACAATTTGTAGATTATTTGGCAAAAGAAATGAATTCCATAAAACTAAGTAAGCATATAGATAAATCTGAAAAACGTGGTATAAAAAACCTAAATAGTTATCGCGTAGAATTATACAAACGTTCTAGTATGCCAACATCCGTATTTGCATTAACAATTATAGCAGTATCACTCGCGTTCCGAAAAAAACGAGGCGGTATGGGTGTTAATTTGGCTATTGGAGTTGCACTAATGTTTATTTATGTATTTTTTATGAAAATATTTGAAGTCTTTGGTGCATCAGCAACAGCAAATGCCTTATTACTTGTTTGGCTACCCAATATTATTTTTGGTATATTAGCCGTATTTCTATACTTAAATGCAAAAAAGTAGCCTAAAAGATTATTTACACCTACACTTTATAGTTTTTATTTGGGGATTTACAGCAGTTTTAGGAAAACTAATAACCATTGATGCAATACCATTAGTTTGGTTTAGACTTGCAATAGCATCTGTAGTACTTCTTGTTTTTTTACTTATTAAAAAAGTGACTTTAAAAATTAGTACCAGAGCAGTAATACAATTTCTAATCGGTGGATTTGTAATTGGCTTACACTGGATTGCTTTTTTTTACGCCATAAAAATATCCAATGTTTCCATAACTTTGGCAACCCTAGCAACAGGAGCACTCTTTACCTCTATCTTAGAGCCACTTTTTTTAAAGCGGAAAATAAAACGCTACGAAGTATTACTTTCACTCTTAACCGTAATAGGAATTGTAATTATTTTTAATGTAGAACCACAATATTCCGTAGGAATTTTTGTAGCATTATTCGCAGCATTTTTATCCGCATTATTTGCTGTAATTAATGCAAATTTTATAAAAGAACATAATGCAAGTGTAATCTCATTTTACGAATTGTTATTTGCAGTAATACTCATAAGTATTATTATTTTATTCCAAAACGGATTTTCAACAGAATTCTTTAAATTAACAAGTAAAGATTGGATTTTTGTGGGAATACTCGGGAGTATTTGTACTGCTTATGCACTTACTGCATCTACTAATTTATTAAAAAAAATCAGTCCATTTACAATGATGCTAACCGTTAATTTAGAACCTGTATATGGTATTCTATTAGCATTAGTAGTATTTAAAGGCAGCGAAAAAATGAATATGAATTTTTATTATGGAGCAATCTTAATTTTTGTTGGAGTAATTCTTAATGGATATATCAAAACTAAAATGAAAAAATTATAATAAAAAATTATAATCTTATACTAATAAGTGATGAATTTTATATAATTTCGTTACTCAAATTAACCAATTATTTATGGAATATTTAGATTTTGAAAAACCAATTCAAGAATTAGAAGAGCAATTAGAAAAGTGCTTATCATTAGGCAAAGAAAGTGAAGTTGATGTTTCTACAGCTTGTTCGCAAATTGAAAAAAAATTAAACGACACAAAAAAACAAATATATAAAGATTTAACACCTTGGCAGAGAGTACAACTCTCTCGCCACCCAAATAGACCTTATACCTTCGATTATATAAATGCACTAACAAAAGGTACATTTATGGAACTGCATGGAGATAGAAATGTAAAAGATGATAAAGCAATGGTAGGTGGTTTAGGTAAAATTGGCAACCAAAGTTTTATGTTTATTGGGCAACAAAAAGGATACAATACCAAAACACGCCAATATCGTAATTTTGGAATGCCAAATCCAGAAGGATATCGTAAAGCTTTACGCTTGATGAAAATGGCAGAGAAATTTAACATACCAGTAGTAACACTTTTAGACACACCAGGAGCATATCCGGGCTTAGAAGCCGAAGAACGTGGTCAAGGAGAAGCTATTGCACGTAATATTTTTGAAATGACCAAACTACAAGTACCAATAATAACTATTATTATTGGTGAGGGAGCATCTGGAGGTGCACTAGGTATAGGTGTTGGCGATAAAATATTAATGATGGAGAATACCTGGTACACAGTAATATCACCAGAATCATGTTCTTCAATATTATGGCGCAGTTGGGAGTTTAAAGAACAAGCAGCAGAAGCATTAAAACTGACAGCAAAAGATCTAAAAAGATTAAAAATTATTGACGAAATAATAAAAGAACCATTTGGAGGAGCACATGCAAATAGAGAAGAAGCTTTTGAAATTATTGAAAAAGTAATTGTTAAACACTTTAAAGTTTTAAATAAATTAACAACAAAAAAATTAGTAGAAAATAGAATGAAAAAATACTCCGAAATGGGTGTTTATAAAGGATAATAATTAATAAAAACGGATATATGTTAACAGTAATTATTTCAATACTAGGTGGGCTTATTGCAGCATCTTCATACATCGTATCAAAAAAAGCAGATACAAAAGAATTAATAGATAAATTAGTACCATACCAAGGATGGATAGGAGTTGTATTATTATTCTGGAGTATTAAAAATGCACTTGCTTTATTTAGATATTTTTCTTTTAATGGTATTATTATTACCGTAGTACAATTTATAGTTGGTTTCTTATTAGCATACTCCTTATTATCGCAATACTTATTTAGTAAAAGTGATGAAGCAAAAGAAAAAGGACAAGAGTTACGTGCAAAATTAATACAATACCAAGTTCCTGCAGGAATAGGTCTAATTATTTTAGGAATACTTCGTCTTTTTCATTGGTTCTAAAAACTAAATAAAAATATATGACTAAAATCTTAACTGCAAAACAAATTTACAAAGCAGATAAAGTAACTATAAAAAAAAACAAAATCACTTCATTAGATTTAATGGAACACGCTAGTAACGTTTGTTTTAATTGGATTCACAATCGTTTACAAGGGAATCCATTACAAATACATATTATTTGTGGAACAGGAAATAATGGCGGTGATGGTTTGGTAATTGCACGAATGCTACAAAAACATGGTTATAATGTTAAAACTTACATTGTAAATTGTGGAAATGATAGATCTACCGACTTTTTAACCAATTATGAACGCTTAAAAGAATTAGGAGATTGGCCAATAATGATTGGCAACATTGCTGAGTTTCCAAAAATATCAGAAAATGATATGGTTATTGATGCCATATTTGGCATAGGATTAAATCGTGCACCAGAAGGTTTGTTAAAAGATATGATTATACACATAAACAAAACTAAAGCGTATGTGCTATCCATTGATTTTCCGTCAGGGTTATTTGCAGATAAACCAGTAACAGATAAAGATAGTGTAATCAAAGCATTTCAAGTACTAACCTTTGAAGCACCAAAATTAGCTTTTTTAATGCCCGAAAATGAAACTTATTGTTTAAACTGGGAAGTATTATCAATTGGCTTAGACCAAGAATTTATTTACAAACAAAAAAGCAATTTCTTTCTAACAGAAAAGCATGATATATTGCCAATTTATAAAATGAGGAGTAAATTTTCTCATAAAGGAACATTTGGACATTCTTTAATTATTGGAGGTAGTTTTGGTAAAATTGGAGCAGTTACATTAGCAGCAAAAGCAGCATTAAAAATTGGTAGCGGATTGGTTACAGCATATATCCCAAAATGTGGCTATACTGTATTGCAAACTGCCATACCAGAAGCAATGGTTGAAGTCGATACCGAAAATGAATTACAACATTTTAACTTTAAAACCAAGCCAACAGTTATTGGCATTGGTATGGCTATGGGTACAAGCGATAAAACAAAAGAAGGTTTTATCCAATTCTTAAAAAACAATACATCTCCCCTAGTTATTGATGCTGACGGAATTAATTGTATTGCAAAAGATAAAGAGATATTAAAATTATTACCACAAAATACCATACTAACACCACACCCAAAGGAACTAGAACGTTTAATTGGTAAATGGAAAAATGATTATCAAAAACTAAAAAAAATACTAAAATTTAGTAAAAAATACCAATTAATCATAGTATTAAAAGGAGCAAATACAGCAATTGTACAACAAGGCAAAGCTTACTTTAACACAACAGGCAACCCTGCATTAGCAACCGCAGCAAGTGGCGATGTGCTAACAGGCATAATTACAGGTTTAATGGCACAAAACTACAATCCATTAGAAGCAAGTATTTTTGGCGTATATATACATGGATTAACTGCAGATGTTGCTATGCAAAATATGGTTTATGAAACTTTTACAGCTAGTGACATTATTTATAATTTATCCAATGCATTTATTAATTTATTAGCACCACCACCAAAACCACAACAGGAAAATATCTAATTAAATATTTTCTGTAAATTGAAATAATAACTCAAAAAACAAAAGGAATCAATCTAAAAGTTTTCTTTTTATATGTGGTGTAAACATCACCAAATTTTTGTTTTAAAAAGCCCTCTTCCATAAAAATTTTTAAAATTAATACTAGTGTTAAAATTAATAAGACTACTAAACGTAAAAAACTAAAATTAGCAAGAACTGAAATTCCAAAAAAAAGTAACAGACCAGTGTACATAGGATTTCTAATTATTTTATATGGACCAGATGTTACCATCATTGCATGACTTTTAACTTCAGGCTGCACATTAAAATTTCCTATTTTCATGGCAATAATCCCCCAAAGACCAATAGCCAAACCAATTACTTGAAATATTAACAAAACACCAGTTGAAAATAAGCCACCAGTTACTCCAAAAAAAAGAAAACTGACAAACTGAATAATAACAAGTACCAAAGATTTTTTAGACATGGAATAATTGAGATATTAAAAGATTTAATGATAAAATAATTTCAGTAACTTTGTAAACTAAAACCAAAAATAATGAAAAAAATCTTATCCGTTTTTATACTTTTACTATTATTGTCATGCAACAAAGATGATCACAAAATAAAAGTAACATTTTTACAGATAAATGATGTTTATGAGATTGATGCTTTAGAAGGTGGAAAAGTTGGAGGTTTAGCAAGAGTAGAAAATTTACATAAGCAGTTACTCAAAGAAAACCCAAACACATTACTAGTAATGGCAGGTGATTTTTTAAACCCATCATTAATAGGAACCTTAAAAAGTAAAGGAGAGCGAATTAGAGGAAGACAAATGATTGAAGTTATGAATGCCATGAACTTTGATTTGGTTTGTTTTGGAAATCATGAGTTTGATTTAAAATATAGTGATTTACAAAAACGTTTGAACGAATCTAATTTCCAATGGATTTCTACAAACGCTTTACACAAAACTAAAGAAGGTAAAACAACATCCTTTTATGTAGAAAAAGATAGTACAAAAAGAAGTATCCCAAGAACGGTAACTTTTGATTTAAAAGATGAAGATGGTACAACAGTTAAAATTGGTTTTGTAGGGCCTACAATCAATTCTAACCCTAAAGACTATGTAAATTATGGCGATTTTTACGAAGACACTAAAAATGCATACAATACCATAAAAGACAAAACAGATTTTGTAATTGGACTTACACACTTACAACAAAATCAAGATGAAATGATTGCTAAAATGTTACCAAAAATTCCACTTATTATGGGAGGTCATGAACATACAAACAGATTAATCCCAGTTGGTAATTGTAAAATAGCAAAAGCAGATGCAAATGCACGAACTGTATATATTCATCGTTTGGAATACAATACCAAAACTAAAAAACTAATAATAAATTCTGAATTAGTTCCAATTAATGAACAAACAGGAGAAGATAAAAAAGTGGCAAAAATTGTTAAAAAATGGACAATTTTATTAGATAAAAAAATAAAAGAAATACTACCAAATCCAGATGAAATAATATACGTAGCCAATATACCCTTAGACGGTAGAGATACACCAATACGAAGTACACAAACTAATTTAGGGAAAATTGTAACCAAAGGAATGGCCTATGGATTTGATAATAAGGTAGATTGTGCTCTGGTAAATGGAGGTTCAATACGAATTGACGATGAACTTAAAGGAAATATTACTGGCGTAGATATTTTTAGAGTATTACCTTATGGTGGCAGTGTATTAAAAGTACAATTAAAAGGGGAATTACTTCAAAAAACATTAAAATACGGTAAACTTAGTGCAGGATCTGGCGCTTACCTACAACGTTATAATGCAGAATACAACGCAAAAAACAAACAATGGTTAGTTGGAGAGAAACCAATAATAAAAAATAAAATATATACTGTTGCCTTTAGCGATTATTTACTAAAAGGATTAGATATTCCATTTTTAAAAGAAACAAATAAAGGAATAATAAATATCTATAAACCAACAAAAGAAGAATTAAATAACGATATTCGCAAGAGTGTAATCGCATATTTAAAAACTACTAACAAAAAATAAATACACTACTATTCTAAAAAATATTTTATGGAATTAAATCTAAAAAACCCAATTGCATTTTTTGATCTAGAAACTACTGGAATTAACATTGCTAAAGATCGTATTGTTGAAATTTCAATACTAAAAATATTTCCTAACGGAAATAAAGAAAGTAAAACATGGTTGGTAAATCCTGAAATTGAAATACCAAAAGAAGCAAGTGATATACACGGCATTACAAATGAACGTGTAGTTACAGAACCTACATTTAAAGAGTTAGCCCCAGAAGTTAACAAAATGATTGAAGGTTGTGACTTGGCAGGATTTAATTCTAATAGGTTTGACATACCACTATTAGCAGAAGAAATGTTACGTATTGGTTTAGATTTTAGTATGGAAAATAGATTAGCAGTAGATGTACAAACTATCTTTCATAAAAAAGAACAACGCACCTTAACTGCTGGTTATAAATTTTATTGCGATAAAGATTTAACAGATGCACATTCCGCAGAAGCTGATACAAAAGCAACTTACGAAATATTATTAGCGCAACTAGATAGGTATGATGATTTGGAAAATGATGTAGAAATATTAAGCGAGTTTTCTAGACACAATAAAAGAGCAGACTTTTCTGGGCATATATTATTTAATGATAAAGATGAAGAAATTTTCTCTTTTGGAAAATACAAAGGAAAAAAAGTGGTAGATGTACTTAGCAAAGATAAAGGCTACTTTAACTGGATACAAAATGCAGACTTCCCGCTATATACAAAAAAAGTACTTAAAAAAATTAAAGACAATATGTCTGGCTCAGGATTTACTATTGACGATTTAAAAAAGAAGTTTAATGGGTAAAAAATAGCTTATCTCTAAATATTTACTTGTTTTAAAATCATAACTTTAGAAACTCTTTAGATTTTATATCTACTTTTAGTTTTATTAATTATTGATATTCATTAATATGATAAAAACTACAACTAAAGAGTATTCTACTATTAAACTAACCCTAATAAAGTTTTCAATTGTATTATTATTTACGATTTTAATAAGTTTTGAGAGTAATGCAACAATTTATAATGTTGGGCCAAATGAAACCTTAACTTCATTAGATCAAGTTCCTTGGCTAAGTTTACAAGCAGGAGATGAAGTGAATATTTATTATAAAAATACGCCATATCGCACAAAAATAGGGCTTCGAAGTAGGGGTACGAGCCAAAACCCCATTATTATCAGAGGGATTGTAGGTCCAAATGGAGAACTTCCAGTACTTAGTGGTGAAAATGCGACAACACCAACAAACTTAAATGGTTTTTTTAGTGAACAATGGGATGAATTTTTAGGTGTAATTATAATAAAAAGAGGACCTTCTGATTCTTATGGGTATAAACCAGGACATATTACTATTGAAAATTTAAAAATAACAGGAGGTGCAGATAGATATTCTTATACAAATAGCAATGGTAATGTAATCCAATATGCAAGAAGTGCCGCAGCAGTTTGGGCAGTATTAGTTGAGAATTTAACTGTACGCAATTGTGAAATTACAGATAATGGAAATGGTCTTTTTGTATTATCAAAAGGAGATGCTAGTACAACTGGGGAGCTTGTATCATCAAATATTTTGATTGAACATAATAGAATCTATTATAACGGTGCAATTGGTAGTGACCGACAACATGGAGTTTATACACAAGCAGCGGGAATGATATACCAATATAATGAATTTGGACATATGCTACCAGGAACTGGAGGATCTACTCTCAAAGACCGCTCATCTGGTTGTGTTATTAGGTACAATGAGATGCAATCTGGTGCTCGAAATCTAGATCTAATAGAGCCAGAAGACTCCTATGGTTACATTACACAACAACCCAATTTTCATGATACTTATGTATATGGAAATATTTTTATAAATGATAAAAAAGATGTCAATCATGTTTCAGCAAGTTCAATTGTTCATTATGGAGGTGATAGCGGCGTATTACAAATTTATAGAAAAGGCACATTACATTTTTATAATAATACTGTTGTAATAACATCTGACACAAGCGAATCTTGGAGAGTTCGACTTTTTGATTTATCAACAAATGACGAGACCGTTGAATTAAAAAATAATATATTCTATCTCAGTGGAAATTCCAATTTTTTTATGATGAGAGATTTTGGGATTGCAAATGTCAAAGAGAATAACTGGATAAATTCTGGATGGCAACATGGAGGATCTACTGGTAGTTTTGGAGGAACAATAAATGTATTAACTAATGGTTTAACTGAAGGTAATGGCCCATTATTTGTTGATTTTACAAATGAAAATTTTCATCTAGATTCTAACTCTCCTTGTATAGATTTAGGTGCTGATTTATCAGGAGATGGTGTTTTACTAGATAAAATGTATATGCCAATCGCTAATTTTGAAACACGAACAGTAATAGGAAACGGAATTGATTTAGGTGCTTATGAAAGTGATGTAACGGCATCTGTTTTAAATAACACAGTAAATAACACAATAGATATCTATCCTAATCCAACCAGTACTGGCATAATTAAAATTACAGCTACAGAACCAGCTATTAATGTATTAACAACTGATATTAATGGAAAAAAAGTAAATACTCATTATGAAAATGAAATCATAAATATTTCACATCTATCTTCTGGAGTTTACTTTCTTAAAATTACAACAAAAAATAAAGTGACAAATAAAAAAATAATTAAAAAATAATTAAAATGAAAATACTGAAATTTATTCTTTTATTTATTTTTGTTGTAATAACAAATTACAATATACAAGCGACCAATTACTATGTATCCAACTCTGGTAATAATACAAATGATGGACTAACAACAACCAATGCTTTTTTAACCTTACAACATGCTGCTGACATTGTGGTAGCTGGAGACATCGTTTTTGTTGAAAACGGAACTTATGTTGGCTTTGATTTAAGAAACAGAAATGGTTCTGATGGCAATCCTATAATTTTTAAAGCTACAGGTAATAATGTTTTGGTTAACCAAAGTGGATCTATTAGAGATGATATCATTAATATTGAAAATGCCAATTATATTACAATTGATGGTTTTATAACAAATAATGCACCTGGAAATGGCAATGGCATACGTGTCGTTCTTTCAGACTTTTGCATCATAAAAAACAATTCTTGTGACAATAATGCGGAAAGAGGAATTTTTACTGCATTTACAGATGATATATTAATAGAACATAATACCTGTACAAATTCTCTTGATGAGCATGGTATTTATGTGTCTAATAGCTCAGATAGACCAATAATTAGATATAATGAATGTTATGGTAATAACGGAATAGGAATTCATATGAATGGTGACTTATCTTCTGGTGGTGATGGTATTATTAGTGACGCACAAGTATATGGAAACATACTGCATGACAATAATCGTGCAGCTGGCATTAATATGGATGGCTTGCAAAATCCAATAGTTTATAACAACCTTATATATAATAATCATTTTGCACAAGGAATTGCTCTTTTTCAACAAGATGGAGCAATTGTAACTAATGGAGCCAAAATTTTTAACAATACAATCATTGTTCCATCAGATGGAAGATGGGGAATATTAGTACAAAATGGCGCAAATGTAAATACCGAAATTTATAATAATATTATTATCAACCAACACGCATGGAGAGGTTGTATTTCTGTTGAAAATACAGCACAATTTGAAAGTGATTATAATATACTTAATGATAAAATGAGTGATAGTGGAGATGGGGCAACAATAAACTTAGTAACATGGCAAAACTTAGGCTTTGACAATCATTCTCAAATAGCAGGAGCATTAACATCAATATTTGTAAACCCAACCACAAATAACTACCAATTAATTAATGGTTCACAAGCTATTGATATTGGCACTAATCTTGTAAATTCAATAGTTACAGATGATTTGAATGAAAATATAAGACCTATCTGGTTTGGTTATGACATTGGAGCATACGAGTATAGTAACAATCTTTCTACAATAGATAATTCCATTGAAAACTTACACATATATCCGAATCCTACACATAATACTATTACAATTACCATACAAGATGACACATTTAAAAATGCCATAATATTTAATAAGTTAGGGCAAAAAATAAAAGAAACTACTTCAAACCATATTGATATATCAAATTTTAACAGTGGTGTCTATTTTATTAAAATAAACGCACAAAGCGGAAAAACTAGTATCAAAAAAATGATTAAAAAATAATAGGGGAATTATTATATATTTTTAATTAATAAAATCCAAACTCATAATGAGTTTGGATTTTACTTTTATACCAATTTGGTATTACTTAAGGCTCTAGTTTAAAATTGTGTTGACATTAATATTTGATAGTCCTTTTCAATATTTTTATACTTAAAATTAGCAGATAATTTTTCAACGGTTTTTTCTGCGAATGATTTTGCTATATATTTCTTA
>Ga0256840_1003154_pt1 | contig 13641 bp, 10 predicted proteins | sample 355202metaG_FD_185969 | JGI IMG/M metagenome (GOLD analysis project Ga0256840, IMG submission 185969) | Hydrothermal vent microbial communities from Mid Atlantic Ridge, Atlantic Ocean - 355-202 | ecosystem: Environmental > Aquatic > Marine > Hydrothermal vents | place: Atlantic Ocean: Mid...
TAAACAGGTTAAAAAAAAGTTAGGATGCGGGGGCAGTTACAAAGCGCCGTGGATGGAATTTCAAGGCGAGTTGACAGAGACACTAAAAACGCTACTCAAACAGGAAGGTTTTGGATTTAAATCTTAAGTTAAGAGCCAATAGAGCAGCGCCCACAGTCCAAAAACAATCAGCCCAATCACTCCAAATACCAGAACAACCCGTACCAGAAAGAAGAGAATGAACGTTAAAAGCTTCACGGTTTGGGCGGGTAGGGTTCAATAGGAAAACTTTTTCCGATAGCATAGCGGATACCGCCGCGCAGATCTATAATATGGTAACCGTAATTTGTAGAGAGATAGTCTGCTACCATACGGGTTCGACTGCCACTGTTACAGATAAGTGCAAATGTTTTTTTGGTATCTACTTTTTGCTGCAGTGTTTTGAGAAACTGTTCTAAGTTGTAGCCCCCTTTTTCATCGAAAAACATAATAGGAATCGATCCTTTAAGCAGTCCCGTATCGCTCCATTCACCGGGAGTTCGTATATCAACAATAGGGATATTGGAATGTAATATTTTGTTGTTTAAGAAAAGGTGTTGTACGTCGGCAAAAAGCGGGGTAAGAAGCAAAATTATTGTCAGTATGAGCGGTTTCATTCAAAACTCCGTAAGATGGTATAATCACACCATTATACCAACTCTGTATTATCAAAGGTTAATAGGGTGCCCCGATCACAAAAAAAAGAGGAAAACTCTAAAAGGCTGCGCTACGTTCGAGTACTGGAGCGTTTCACACGAAGTTGTGCCAACTATCTGATGAAGTCCGAGAATCTCACCAAAGAGGGATTTGACAAAAAAGTAGATAATAACGCCAAATATCTTCATCGTGTAGAGCGCATCACACTCTATAAAGGCGAATTTAGCGAGCTTGAAGCTATTGCAGACGCTCTTTTGGCATTTCGACATTCTGATGAAGCTGTTGAAACTATTAGAAGCACTATTCTTTATGCGTTCAATCAGTTGGAAAAAAACATCAATCGCCGTAAATACAAAAAAGACAAACACGGTTCTAAAAAATTTGAAGAGTGGGAATAAACTCATTGTTTAAAATAATGTGTTAAAATATTATAAATCTTTAACAATATTGTAACTTTATTAACAAAATATTAATTCACCCGAATATTTAAAGCTAAAACTAATAGTACCGCCGTTAAAATCACACTGTAAATATAAACCAACAAGGATACAACACAATGACAAAGGTGATTTTACTCTGTGTGGCACTGGTGTACATGAGTACCGTGACACTGTATGCCAAGCACCATAAAGCATACGACCCCTGGTATGGGGCGTCTTCGTACGATGATGACGACAAGTACGATGATGACGACAAGCATGATGATGACGACAATACACAAGAGTGTAATGCGGTTTACAATCCGGGGTTTGAACAGGGCTTTGAGGGGTGGAGTGCGTCACGAAACGGTGTACGACTAAGCACCAAAGAGCATGAGGGACGCTATGCTGCTCGATACAGCAGCGGTAGTGTGGATCAGGTAGTTTCGTATTATTCCGATATTGACATCAGTCAAACCTACGTTTTTGAAGGGTATTACAAAACAAAAAACTCTCCCTACGCTACTTGGGTCGGGGTGACATATTATGACCGCTACTGGAGGGTTGTCGGTGAGGATACGCTCAAACTTAAAGAAAGTAAAAAATATAAAAAATTCTCTTTAAAAACCACACCGCCGCGCGGTACGGTACATGTAGATATTTGGGGATGGAGCAGTGCATCCAGACGGTCATACACCTATTTGGACGATATCAGTTTTCAGCCGGAATATTGCGGTGCTTCTGCCAATAACGCTCCGATTATGGAGACCATAGACAATCAGCAGGGTATTCTTAATACTGCGACAGCACTTACGATTCGCGCGACCGATGCCGATAACGACCCGTTACACTACAGTGCCGAAGGATTACCGGAAGGCTTGCATATCAACACACAAACAGGAGCCATTACGGGTGTGCCGACACAAACGGGGACTTTTGCTGTGACGGTACAGGTAGTTGACGGTAACGGCGGTAAGGATTCGCAAGCGTTTTTATGGACCATTACGCTACCGCCTAACAATGCACCGGTACTTGTAGATATTGCCGATCAACAAGGGGTAGAAGGTACGTCCGTCAATATGGTTACTAATGCGGTTGATGCCGACAACGATACTTTGACTTACAGTGCCGAAGGATTGCCTGATGGATTACATGTAAATGCTCAAACCGGAGTCATTTCAGGAACACTGTCGCAAGCGGGAACGTTTAGCGTTACCATCACTGTTGTTGACGGCAAAGGCGGCAGTGACAGCAGCAGTTTTGTATGGAATGTTACCGCAGCGCCCAATGCGGCATGTGACTATTTTCAAAATTCCGGTTTTGAACGTGGAACGTCAGGCTGGATCGTTAGCGGAGTTAATACGATAGTCAATGATGCTTATGCAGGCAGTAGTGCCATTAAGATTGCAAACGGCGGTGTGGAGCAGACAAGTCAACGCTTAACAAACGGTGCTGAGACATACCAGTTTCATGGATATTATAAAACCACGGGAAAACTTAACGGTATCTCTGTGGGTATGGTGTTTCTTGATGCCAATAAGAGTTATATCTCCAGTAAGACGCTCTATTTGCCTGAAACAGCTACTGAATATACAAAATTTATTGTCAATGCTACGGCCTCTGCCGATGTGAAGTATGTGCAAGGATGGCTTTGGGCCGATACCAACACGAGCAGTATTCTTTTAGACGATGTGTCACTAAGCAGCAGAGCCTGTTATGACTTTACGTTAGCGTCGTCATTGCCGCCGCAAGGAGTACCGATTGCCAAAGCGCCACAGTTTGTTGTGTTGGGATTTGATGACAATACTCAAGCCGAAGGGATTAACTGGGTATTGGATCTTTTTGCCGATAAATATAACCGTGACGGCTCGAAAGCCCGTGTGAGTTTTTATATGAATACGGTAAAACTCAGAGACTCTGCCGAAAACAATGCTACGGCACTGATTGCGGCGGTAAAACGTATTGCCCAGAGCTCTCATGAAATCGGCAATCATACCGACAACCATATGGTACATCTGATGAGCAGTAATCTCATTGACCAAGGCAATGCGCTTAATATGGGAGTAGGGGCTGATGCCAACGCCAGTGACGAAGAGACCTACTTTTCACGTATCAAGCAACAGAGTAAGGCGGCTTGGGAAGAGCGTATTTTAGCGGCCACGAACGATTTGGTTACCTTGGCGCAGATCGGTATTGAGACGATTCAAGGCTACCGCTCGCCATATTTGCTCTATACCTCCCCTTCGTTAAGCGTACTCAAAGAGCAAAATTTTGTTTATGACTGTTCTATAGAAGAGGGTTATGATGCTGAATTTGACGGCACCAATTTCAGATGGCCGTATCAGCTTAATGAAGGTTCACCCGGACATACTGAAAGCTGGTATGGACGTGGTGACAACAGTGAGCGTGTTGACATTAAAACCATTAAAGGGCTTTGGGAGCTTCCAAATTATGCATTGATGGTGCCGACAGATGAAGAGTGTGCTGCATATGGCATTGAGCCGGGATTTTGGAACAGACTTGTAGCACGCATTCCCTACTTGACAGATCATAAGGTAACAGGTCTTGATTATAACCTGTGGAGTATGGGCGGTATTAACCAAGCAGAGATGACGGGCATTTTAAAATACAACTTAGATCTGCGACTCAAAGGAAATCGTGCGCCGTTTATGTTTGGAACACACTCACAGTACTATACCAAGGAGTGGGCGGATGAGTATGCTCCTAATGCTACCGTCGAAGAGATGCGTGCTGCCATTAGCGAGTTTGTCGATTATGCGCTCTCCAAAGAGATCGTGAGCATTCGTCCGAGCATTGAAATTATCAAATGGTGTCAACACCCCACACCGCTACCGTAACCAAGAGATAAACAGATAGCCTTTTTGGGCTGTCTTGGTATCTCTAAATCTTTTTGTATTGCGGCCGATCTATAGGTCAAGAATATAAAAAGGGGTTGGTTTGTTTTTTGATGCATTGCTTCAACCGGCGGTTTCCATAATGAACAAACTCCCTTTCAGAGTCAAATTAATTACTTCGATTGCTATTCTTTTTTTATTCTTTGTGATTCCTTCTCGTATGACATTTCAAAATTTTGTTGAACATAAAAAGATATATAAGCAGCAGTTAACGGCACTCGCGTACAGCCGTTACATCCAATCGGTCCTGCACTCCTTGCAGGTACACCGTGGACTTGTTAACGGGTATTTACATGGAAATGATGCCTTTGAAGCAGAGATTTTGGCGAATGAAGCAGTTACAGCCAAAAGTCTTCATGAACTCATCGCATTTGACCGAAACCGGCTGGGTATTTTAAAAACAGACAAACATTTTGTAGATGTGTTAAATCAGTATGAATCGGTTAAATTTTACAGTGTTCAAGGTGATGTACAACATGATGCAGTTTTTCAGCGCCACAGTCGTATGATTGCATCTCTCATTAAGGTATTTCAACAAATTTCTACCGTCAGTTTCTTTGAAAGCAGTGATGATTTGCGTATTCACTATATTGCCAAAATGTTAGAGGATAAACTGTTGGAGCTGCAGGAAAATACGGCACAGTTGCGAGGTTTGGCAGTGGGGTACTTGGCAACGCAAGGCCTTACTAAAGAGCAAAAAAGCCATCTGTTGTCTCTATATATTAGGGTAAAAACGCTCGAAGAAATTTTGGTTGACAATCATGAGCTTTCGCATGTTACGCTCTACAACACAATAGTTCAAGAGACAACACGTGCCTCACGCCAAATAAATCATATTTTGCAGATTGTCAACGAGCATCTGATTGTAAGTGATACGCCTTCGTACGATGCCACACAATTTTTTAGAGAAGCCAGCAGTGCCCTGGAGATTCAAGCAGTGCTGTACAAGATACTTTCAAATACCTACCGTCTGTTGGTTGAGAAAAAACAGCAAGACAATGTCAAACAGTTGGGCTTTACCCTTTTAGGGTTTGCGGTTATTTTGTTGGTGGCCTTTTATGTTTTCATGGCTTTGTACCGTTCTGTTGTTTCAAGCTTGTTTAAGTTGCAGGTGGCATCACGAAAGATTGCAAAAGGCAGAACCAATATCCGTGTAGAGGCGCAGGCTGATGATGAATTGGGTGATGTTATTGTTGCTTTTAACCATATGAGTGAACGCCTTAACAAAAACATCTCATTTTTAAACGGCTATAAAATGGCGATTGATGAAAGCAGTATTGTTTCTAAAACAGACATTAAAGGAAAAATAACGTTTGTCAATAAAAAGTTTTGTGAACTTTCAGGCTATACCGAAGCGGAGCTGTTAGGCAAACCGCACAGTATCATACGTCACCCCGAGATGCCCAAAGAGCTCTTTCAAGAGCTCTGGCAGACTATTAAATCCAAGAAGATATGGCACGGTATTGTTAAAAATCGCACCAAATCGGGCGATTTTTATATTGTTGATGCAACCATTTTGCCTATTGTGGACAATAACGATCAGGTCGTTGAGTATGTGGCGGTACGGCATGATATTACCGAACTCGAAAAGAGTAAAGAGGAGATACTCAGACAAAAAAAAGACCTGCTGACGGGACTTCCCAATCGAAGCCAGCTTCTCGATGATCTTAAAACGGCAGAGAAACCTATTTTGCTCTATCTGAATATTGATGATTTCAGCAGCTTAAATGATTTTTACGGTGCAGCAATGGCCGACAGCATACTGCAACAGCTCGCCGGTCTTTTAAACAATATTGCCGCCGATACCGGCTGTAAAGCGTATCGATTGCATGGCGATGAATTTCTGCTCTATTTTGAAGAGGGATTTTTAAGTGTATCCAACTATCATGAGCAGATTGATGCCATGATGAATGATATTGAAAATACCATAGCGGATTGTGACGCTCATAATTGTGCCAGTCTTACCCTAAGTGCAGGGGTGGCACTGTATACCAGCAGTACGATTCATGAAAAACTGCTGCAATATGCCGGCATGGCTTACAAAGAGGCCAAAGCAGGGCATAAAAAGTTCTTGGTTTATCATGAGAGTATGCAAAAATCAGATTATGAAAACAATATTCAGTGGATTCAAAAAATAAAAGATGCAATTGCACAGGATCGTATTGTAACGTTCTATCAGCCTATTATTGATAATCGTACCGGCACAATCAGCAAATATGAGGCACTGGTTCGAATGATCGATGCCAACGGAAAGATCATTTCGCCGTTTTTTTTCTTGGAGATTGCCAAAAAAGCCAAACTCTACACCCAAATTACGAAAATTGTTATTGATAAAGCCTTTGCAATGTTTGAATCGTTAGAAGCGTACGCCTTTTCCATCAATATTACCATTGAAGATATTAATGATGAAGAGATCGCACAGTACATCTTTGATAAGCTTGAACGGTATGCACACTGCCACCGTGTTGTTTTTGAAATTACTGAAACCGAGGAGATAGAGAACTATTTTTTTGTCAACAAGTTCATTAAAACAATTAAAAGTTTTGGAGCAAAAGTAGCCATTGATGACTTTGGAACAGGTTATGCCAACTTTGAGCATATTATCAGTTTGGATGTTGATTTTATTAAAATAGACGGCAGTCTGATTCGAAATATTGATACCAACAAAGAGTCTCAAGCCATTGCTGAAGCTATTATTGCGTTTTCTCAAAAACTCGGTAGCAAAACCGTGGTAGAGTTTGTGCATAATGAAGCTGTTTACGAAAAAGTCAAACTGATGGGTGCCGACTATTCTCAAGGGTACTATCTGGGAGAGCCTTCTGCAATTATTGCTCAAGAAGATAATCAAAGTGCCATATAAACAAGCAAGCCCACGTGAATTTAAGATGTTAAGGTAAGTGTGGTGACCCCACGGAGACTCGAACTCCGGTAACATGGATGAAAACCATGGATCCTAACCGCTAGACGATGGGGCCACAAAACAGAGGTAATATGGTGTCCCGTGTAGGATTCGAACCTACGGCCACATCATTAAAAGTGACGTGCTCTACCAACTGAGCTAACGAGACACAAGCAAACTTGCGTTTGTGGACGGGAATTATAATCAAAGAGTAGGCCAATGTCAATACTTTATTGCCACTTTTTAGCAATTTAGGGCACTATGGGAAAAATAGGGTAGAATGGAGCGTAATGAGTTGGTTTTCTTTTGAGTATCCGTGGTTCATCCTTCTGTTTATACCGCTTCTTTATTGTCTGTATCGGTGTAAAGAGAAGCCTCTCAGCAGCTACTTCGTCCACTTGCAATGGTTGTCTCCTCAACGAGGATGGTGGCGGTGGATTGTCACACTGCTTACGCTTGCGGCACTGCTTATAGCACTGAGTTCTCCTGTATATACAGATAGACATTCCAAGCACAATAAGCAAGGACGTGATATTGTACTGGTTCTTGACGGCAGTGGAAGTATGGGTGCGTTAGGCTTTAGCAAAGAACATCGGGAAAGTCGGTTTGAGAGCTTGCAACGGCTTGCCTGCAATTTTGTACGTACACGTATCGATGACAATATCGGTGTGGTCTATTACGGAGACTTTGCGTTTATCGCTTCACCGGTGACCTACGAGAATGAAATTGTTGCCGAAATGATTGCGTACCTCAGTGATGGGATGGCGGGACAGAATACGGCTATTGGTGAAGGTCTTGCGATGAGTGTACGTGCTTTAGAGCATTCCAAAGCAGACTCTAAAGTGGTCATCCTCTTTAGTGACGGAGCGCATAACAGCGGTCGTATTGCTCCAAAAGAAGCTGTAGCATATGCACTGCGGCATCAGATCAAGATCTATACCGTCGGTATCGGGAGTGATTCTCTCGATGAAGCACTGTTGCAACACATTGCTCACAAGAGCGGCGGAACATATTTTTTTGCCGCGGATGCGGCAGCACTTCAAGCTGTTTATGATCAGATTGATGCACTGGAGCGTTCTACTATTAAAAGCAGTGCGTACCTTCGTCAAGAGTATCTCTATACCTATCCGTTAGCAGTCGCTCTGATTTTAATGTCGCTACTGCTTTATGCCCGAAAAAGGAGTGTGTAATGCTACTTGCTCCGCAATGGCTTTGGCTTATGGTACCACTGATTTACATGTATACAAAACGACCTGAATTATCGCGATACGACACGTACATGTATATTGCCATGAGCATGGTTGTTCTTGCGCTTGCACGACCGGTTTATGACCCGCACAGTATGCAGATGCCTATAGAGGGTTCGGATGTTATCATTGCACTGGACCTCTCCTACTCTATGCAGGCACAGGATATCGCACCCAATCGTCTCACTGCGGCACAACAACTTCTTGAGACTCTGGTTCGCCGTGATGTGAATGATCGTTTCGGTGTTTTGGCTTTTACTACCAATGCCATTATTCTCTCTCCGTTAACGCGGGAGAGCGAATTGCTTGTCAACTTGGTGCGCAGAATCGATACGAATATGGTGATGACGCGAGGCACCTCACTGTTGAGTGCCCTCAAACTGGCTCGGAAAATGTCACAGGCTTCCCGACCCAAAGTATTACTGTTTACCGATGGCGGAGATGCCGCTTCTTATGCCGATGTTGCAGCTTATGCAAAGGAAAATCACCTGCAAGTCAGTGTAGTTATGCTTGCTACACCATTGGGAGCGACACTGTTGCAAGAAGACGGTACACTGCTTAAAGATGCATCACATCATATTGTAGTCAGTTCTGAAAATCGTGCGGTAGAAGCCATTAGCCGTGCTACGGGCGGGGCGTATCTTGTACAGCCCGATGCCGATACATTAACAGCCCTGTTGCAATTACAATATCATGAAGATTTTAAAAGCAGAACAACGCTCATGCAGTACGGCGAGCTTTTCTATGGATGCATCGCTCTTGCACTGCTCTTTTTTATGTTGGCCCATACGTATTTAGGCAGTAGCTTTTATGCTAAGATGATGGTATTGTTGGCACTCTTTGGGATAAATACGCATGCCGGAATATTAGATACATACTATCTTTACAGAGCGCAGCAGGCATATACCCAAGAGAAATACGTGCAGGCAAGCAGTTTCTTTTTACATGTAACGAGCAGTTCGGCACGTTATAATGCTGCCGTGTCACGGTATCATGCAGGAGACTATGAGGAGGCTTTGGAACTTTTTGAATCGATTCGGTCGCACCGGAACGATTTTAAAGCGAGGTTGTATTACAATATAGCAGTATGCCATATACGGTTGAAAGCATTTGCAAAAGCACGTGAAAATCTGGTGAAGTCGTTGACATTGAAGTTTGATAAGCAGGCGTATGACAATTGGCTTCATATTTACGATGCAACCGAGGCTGTTATGTCGTTGCCGCACCGGCACAAGAAGCAGCATGATGCCCTCAAGCAAGAGGCAGCGTCGCCTCACATCTCCACCGTGCAAGGAGGCTCAAATATGAATGTTACGGCAACAGCGTCGAACGGTACGGCAGAACATCAAAAACGTACAGCATCTGAATCGGTCTTCTCTTTTGCAAAAAACCGCTCAAAACTGAGCTCAAGACAATATGAGCTGATTAACAAAAGGAGTCTCCATGAAACAACTCCTTGGTAGTCTGGTGATCATGTTGATGTTTACAGAAGCGCTTGACGCGAGTTACCGTTGGAGCATTCATGCCAATAAGAGCGAGGCGGTCGTACATGAAGCGGTAGAGGTGGTGCTTCGTTGTCATTTTTCCGATACGGCGTATGGCTATTTTATTGAACTGCAACAGCTCACACATCCGGATTATGAGATTAAACTGCTCTTTGAAACCGAGGCGCAAGAGACAGGAAAGGAGTATTACGAATACCGTTATGTACTCTTTCCCAAAAAGGCCGGTGACTTGGTGCTCAATTTTCATGCATTGATGCAGCAGACTACAAAAGAGTCCATAGAAAACAGTGTCATCGGAAGAGATAATGTCGAAGACATTTCATTTGATAGCACATCGGTTGCGCTCCCTCCTTTACAGTTACATGTAAAACCCTCTTCTGTGCAGCTTGTCGGTGAGATGAACCTTTCACTGCATGCAGATACAACAGCAGTTAGCGCGTACAAACCGTTACATTTGAATATCACGCTAGAAGGAGTGGGTAACTTGCAACAGGTGGCACCGTTTGTACTGGACATTCCTGATGCGACTGTTTTTGCAGAGAAACCTGATTATGCCATAACGCTAACAGCACAGGGGTATCGTGGTAAAGTGACCCAAAATATTGCCGTTGTTGCCCGTGAGGGATACGATATCCCCTCGTTGCAGCAGCAGTATTGGCACCTTGCAACACAGAAAATTGAACGCCTTGAAACTGCACCGCTGCACATCGAAGTTACTCCGGCATACCGTAAAGAAACACTGCTTGACACGCCTGCTAAAAAGGAGGTGCCGCCGGTTAACGAGCGTGATTGGATCTTAACTGCTTTTGTATTGTTTGTTTTAGGGTTTATAACGGGGCGCTATCTTAAAAATTCTTGGGTGCAGGAGCTCATTTTTCATCTGCACCGCATTGATGCATGGTTATGGCCACGACGTGATACAAAAGCGTCACAAAAGCGTCATAATCTTCGCAGTGACATTCGACACTGCCGTACGCCACAAGCATTAAGCGTCTACCTTACTGTCGTCGACAGCGATGTTTACGGTGACATTATTACCGAATTGGAGTCGGAGACGATTGCGTTGGCAACGGCAAAAAAAGAGGCATTAAAACGCACAGATACGGTGTGATTTCCTTTTTATTAGTTCTGCATAAGTTATAATACTATACTTAATAAAAGAGAGTTATATATGGTTACGAAAATAGAAGCGATTAAAACTGAAGTTGCCAAAGTGGTAGTAGGTCAGGAAAAAATGATCGACTCCCTTTTAATTGGACTGTTTTGTGAAGGGCATATTCTGATTGAAGGTATTCCCGGACTTGCAAAAACAACAACGGTCAATGCCTTGTCCAAAAGCTTGGGTCTGGATTTTAAACGGGTACAGTTCACTCCGGATCTGCTCCCTTCGGATATTTTAGGTGCGGAGATTTACGATCCGCAGCATAATGCTTTTAAAATCAAGCAGGGGCCCATTTTTACAAATTTGCTGCTTGCCGATGAGATTAACCGTGCACCGGCAAAAGTACAGTCTGCACTGCTTGAGGTGATGCAAGAACGTCAAATTACCATTGGCGACGAGAGTTTTAAACTGCCGCCGCCGTTTTTTGTTATGGCAACGCAAAATCCTATTGAACAAGAAGGTGTGTACCAGCTTCCCGAAGCACAGCTTGACCGGTTTATGCTCAAGCTTACCGTAGGTTACAATACCAAAGAAGAAGAGTTGGAGATTGCACGGCGTATCGCCAATAATAAGAGCGAGACGGTTACCGCGGTTGTCACCCCTGAAGAGATTACGCAGATTCAAGAGGCGGTGCGCGCGGTACATATTGATGCTGAAGTTGAAGCATATATCATAGAATTGGTAAGTGCTACCCGTGATCCTAAAGCGTACGGTCTTGAAACACTGGAGGAATACATTCAGTTCGGTGCTTCACCTCGGGTCAGTATTGATACGTTTAAAGCGGTAAAAGCGATGGCGCTGTTACGCGGTAAAGATTACGTGACACCGGTAGATATTGCCTATATTATTAAAGAGTTGATGCGGCATCGTATTGTGTTGACCTATGAGGCCGAAGCCGAGGGCATAACGACCGATACGATCATTGAAAAAGTGCTTAAAGCCGTACCGATTCCGTAATGGCAACATTGCAAAAAATCCTGGTGCGGGCGCGTCGTCAGGTCTTTAGTGAAATGGTCGGCAACAACCCGTCTCGCTTTCATGGCGAAGGGTATGATTTTATTGAGCTTCGTGAGTACATGCCCGGTGACGATATTCGCCATATCGACTGGAATATTACGGCAAAGATGCAGACACCCTATATTAAAATTTTTCGTGAAGAGCGGGAACTAAATGTGGTGATTGCCTCCATGCTTAACGGAAGTGTCCATTTTGGTTCAAAAAAATTCAAACAAGAACTGATTGCCGAAATTATGGCACTTAGCGGTTATGCGGTACTGCACAACGGGGATCTGTTAAGTACGTTTACGTTTGCCGACAAGCTTTACAGCGTGAGCAAACCCACCAAACGACTCTTCAGCATTCAAGCGAGTGTTGAAAATATTTTACATTTTGATGCCTTGGGCAAGCGGGCGGACTACACGCTAATGGCACAGACACTTTATAAGCGCGTACGGCGAAAGTCACTTATTATTGTTGTTGCCGACTTTTTTGAAATTCCTGATTTAACGTTGTTGGCACGTAAACATGAAGTACTGGCCGTAGTGGTGCGTGATCGTTTGGAAGAGCATCCGCCGGCCATGGGCTTTGCATCACTGGTTGACCCTGAAACAAACCGAACCCTCGAGGGTGACTTTAACAGCAGGAGCATTAAGGCTTATGAGGCAAAAGTGAAACAGCACGATCGACAACTGTTTGAGCGTTTTAAAAAAGATCAGATTCGCTTTTGTAAAATTTATACGGATGATCATGCCGGTGTACAGTTACGCCGACTTTTTGAGGGGAGATAATGCAAACGCAATCATTAGATATACCGTTGCATGACATTAAACCGCTAGTCGCTGTCAGTGACAACTCTTTTATACTTTTTGTCGGATTGATTGTCGCAGCACTGCTGTTTCTTGCAGGTGTGAGTTATTTACTCTATCTGTTTGTAACGCGTCGTCAACAAGAAAACCGACGTAAAGATGCCTATAAAATCCTTAAAAAGATGCAGTTTGACAATGCAAAACAAGCCGCTTATGCTATTACAAAATACGGCTATCTGTTTGCAGACGACACCCCTAGAAACAGAGAGGTCTATGACAATCTGCTGACGCGTCTGGCACCGTACAAATATAAAAAAGAGGTTGATGCCATCGATGCGGAAACATTATCGTACTTTAAGATCTATTTGGGGATGATCGATGTTTGAGGGTCTGTATTTTGAATTTCCAAAGCTTGCCTTTGTGCTCTTTATTTTTTTGGCGTGTGAAGCGTTGTGTAAAATGAAGTTGCCCTCGCTCTATTTTCCGCATACAGCATCATTTTTACAACAGAGTGTCTCCAAGTCCAAGCTGCTGCTCTTTTTAAAGTGGCTTGCCATTACCATGATGATTGTTGCGCTGATGTCACCGGTGAAAGATATTGAGCTGGACGTCACACCCAAAATGGGACGTGATATTGCCTTGGTACTTGATACGAGTAATTCGATGAGTGCTCGGGGATTTGATCCTGAGAATGTCATGGCAACACGATTTTATGCCGTACAAAACATTGTCAATGATTTTATTAAGCACCGCAAGGAGGACAATTTGGGTGTTGTCGTCTTTGGTGCCTTCTCTTTTATTGCGTCACCCTTAACATACGATCATAACATTTTACGTCGTGTCGTATCGCAGCTCTATATCGGTATGGCGGGAAAGTTTACCGCACTTTATGAGGCATTGGCGCAGTCGGTTAATCTGCTCAAAGATTCGACTGCCAAAAGTAAAATTGCTATTGTGCTCACTGACGGGTTTAATACGAGCGACTCTAAAATTACCCTGCAAACGGCTATAGAT
>Ga0256840_1003155_pt1 | contig 13639 bp, 10 predicted proteins | sample 355202metaG_FD_185969 | JGI IMG/M metagenome (GOLD analysis project Ga0256840, IMG submission 185969) | Hydrothermal vent microbial communities from Mid Atlantic Ridge, Atlantic Ocean - 355-202 | ecosystem: Environmental > Aquatic > Marine > Hydrothermal vents | place: Atlantic Ocean: Mid...
TGTTAGTAAAGGTATAGTAGATAGAACTACGTTAATAGATATAGAGATACCTAACACCTTAAATAGTATAAGTGAATATACAGTATTATTAACAAAAGGTAAAAATCATTATGTAAAACACTATAACAGCTTTCCAGAGTTCGTTATGTTTGAACTACTTAAATTCATTATGCCTAAGTATAGAGAACAGTCTATATTTAAAGATCTAATGGACATAGAAAATAAGAAGAACATGTTCTTCGTATTACGAGTAGGTGGAAGATTTACATTAATATCTCTTTACGATATACTAGCTATGGATAAAGATAATGTAGATTCTGTTTTAAAGAAGAGTGGTAAAGACTCTATAAAGGTATTTATAAAGTATATGTTATCCTTTATAGTAAACTCTGAAGAACCTATAACTGATGATGCTCTAGATAAACAACTTACCGACTTAAAAGATAAAGTAGTATTACCTTCTGTTAAAAAGAAATCTATAAAGAAGAAAGTAGACATTAAAGAAAAGTCTATGAATGAAATAGATGTTAACCTTAGTAAAGGTCTAATAAACGAGAAACAAGCTGATAAGTTAAAAGATGTAGTGAAGAAGTCTAATACTCCTATTAGAAGAAGTAAGGAACACTTTAAGCTAGATGATAATGAAGTAAACTTAACAGATAGTACTATCGTATTAGATAAACGTGCTCTTAAAGACCCTATAGGTGCTAGAGATAGAAAGTATATAAACGAACAATACGTTGAAGATGGTAAACGTATGGTAGAACATCTTAATACTTCAGGTGTTCTAGCTGTAGAGAAACATGAAGTAGTTACTACTGATAGTAAGATAAACTCTATAGAGACACATAAGATAACTATAGTGCAAGCTAATGGTAGAACTAAAGAGTTAATAAGACATGTACCTAAACCTAATAAGGATGGTCATCTACGTATAAATAATAATGAGTATGTATTAATAAAACAAAAAGCTGATAGACCTATACGTAAGATAAACAACTCTAAAGTAAGTTTAACTTCAGCTTATGGTAAACTTATGTTAGAGAGAGGTCGTTATGCTAAAGATAATATAGGTAAAGGTCTATATAGGATACTTAGGTCTATGAACGATGATGACACTATACCTCTATCTTTGTTAGTAGAAGGCAATGGTAAGTTTAAGAATACTAACTTACCATACTGGTATACACGTACTGCTGGTGCTGTAAGGTCTTTTGTTATAAACGATATGTTCTTTACTTTCGATTATAATAATAGAGCTAAGTATGTCAAGGGTATAGAGTCTGTAGAACAACATGGTACATTCATAGGTACTAAAGGCAAGAAACCTATGGTGATTAAAGATGATGTACTATATAAAATAGATGGTAAACCTGTAGAGATAGGTAAGTATATAGACGTTATAGGTGTAGACGAAGATAAGCTACCTTTAGAGTTAGTCACTATAGGTATAAGAGGTAAACAAGTTCCTGTTATATTACCTATACTAAGCTATATGTCTCTAAATGAATTGTTAGAAACATTAAACATTACTTATACGACTCACCCATCTGTTAGAGAGAGTAATGTTAATACTGGTGAGTATGTAGTAAGTTTTAAAGATATCACTTATAAGTTCTTGAGAAAAGATAAAGAAGCTACATTACTATTATCTGGTCTACACTCTATAAGAAAAGAGTTAAAGTTCTATAGTGTGGATGAGATATCATCAGTAGGTGGTTTTGGAGAACTATTTAGTATGTTAGGTTATAACAAAGGTGATATAAACGAACTGTCGTTATTGGACAGTATGTATATAGATCCTATAACAGCTGATACATTAGCTATGTTAAACGAACCTACTACTTTCCCAGAGCTACTGTTAAGAGCTAACGAACTATTACTAACAGATGATTATAAATCTGTTAACCATATAGATGGGACTATATTAAAATCTCATGATAGAATAAATAGTATGTTATATCATACTCTAGTCAAAGAGTTAAGAGTATATAAGAACTCTATAGGTATAACTAATAGTAGTATGACATCAGACCCTTATGCTGTTATGCGGCTAATGAACGAAGATGGTTCTAGAGAACTAGTAGATGATATAAACCCTATAGCCTCTCTTAAACAAAAAGAGAATACAACTCTTATAGGTTTCTTAGGTAGAGATAAAGCATCTATACCTTTAGAAGCTAGAGAGTTAGATGTTACTGAAGTAGGCATAATATCAGAAGCTTCTAAAGAATCATCAGCTGTAGGTATTACAGCGTATATGTCAGCTTCACCTAGTATGACAGATGCTAGTGGTCTAAATGAAACCCCTAAAGAGTTATCACCTTTTAATATCTCTTCTACTGCTACTAACCTATCTCCTTTTGGAGAAACAGATGATGGTAAAAGGAAACTCTTTAACTCTGTACAAGCTGGGTCGTTGATAGCTTTAAATAACCAAAGAGTTATGCCTGTACTTACTGGTTATGAGGCAGTCATACCTAGTAGGGTAGATAGTAAGTTTGTTACCTCTGCTATAGACGATGGTACTGTTATATCTGTAGGTAGTAAGATTGTAGTTAAATATAAGACTAAAGGTAAGAAGTCTTATAGTCTTAAACACTGGTCGTCTAAAGAGACTGGTGGTGAAACTTACCTACATGTATTAAAGACACAGTTTGTAAAAGGTGAAAGTTTTAAGAAGGGTGATACATTAACATATGACTCTACTTTCTTTGGACCTAATATATTTGATAAAGGTAAAGTGTTATATAAATCGGGAATACCTGTAAGAGTAGCTCTATTTGAAGATATCACCAACTATGAAGATAGTACATCTATCTCTAAGAAGTATTCTGCTAAAGCTAGTTCTAATCTTATTAAGGTTCGTTCACTTATAGTAGATGGTGATAACGATATGATAGATTATGTAAAGATAGGTGAAAAGGTAGAATATACTACACCTCTTGTAATAAATCGTAACGTGAACGATGTAGGTGGTGCTTCTAAAGATATCAAAGGTAAGACTTTAGATATATTAAAAGACTTAGTGTCTGATATACCTAAAGCTGAAGTTAAAGGTGTGGTAAAAGATATAACTGTTTACTATAGGAAAGATTTAAAAGATTATAAAAAGAGTTTAAGGAAATTTATAGAAGAGTCAGATACTAGACTTATGGAAGAGTTTAACTATACTGGTAAAGTAGATCATACTTATAGTAGTAATGGAGTTCCTTTAGAGCTAAATGATATAGAGATTAAATACTCTATAGAATATGTTTTAGATATGTTAGAGAGGGACAAAGGTGTATTACAGAATCAGCTGAAATTTACAGTAGGTCATGTGTATGATAGTATAGTTACAGAAGATGGTGATGAAGTAGATATAACTATGTCACCTACATCTATAGATGCTAGGGTGGTAGATTCTGCGTATAGAGGTATAACCACTACTACGTTGATGATGAAACTTACGAAAGATGTAATAGATATGTGGGAGTAGCTTACGGCTACCTCTCATATTTTTAATGATTAAAAACTAATAAGGATACATAATGGATATTAAAACAAAAAGAGTTCTAGAAACATTGTATAAACTACATCATAATGTGATGTTAGCTGTAATGGAAGATGACTCGTTAGGAACAGTAGGTGAAGAGTTTAAGAGTAGTGTAGAGATAGCTGAAGCTTCAGCTAATGTACTAGCAGTAAAAATTGCAAATAAAGGTTAATAGATTATGAGATATTACGATAAGTTTTTAGACAATTCTTTAGATAGAATGAATGGTAAATCTGTAGCTGTTATACCTGGTACAGTATTAGAACGTGTTACTCCTGAGAATGTAGATGAATCAGAGGTACCAGAACAGATAGCTAATGTTATTATAAAAGAAGTTAGCTTCTATAGAAATATAGTTAACCCTAAGATTAAAGAGACTTTCACTAGATTACAAAATCGTTTAGAAGGTGTAAAGAAAGAAGCTTTATCTACTGGTGCTAATATAGTAGCTGTAGGTATACCTGAAAAGGTAGAAGAAGATTTTTCTTTTAACGATGATGAGTATATGGAGTATTCTGATATAAACCTTAATAGTCTAGACGCTGACGCTATAAGAGAAATAGCTGGAGATAATAAATATTTTGATTTCATATCTGATGCTAAGCTCATGTCTGTATGGGAAAAGTACTTCATGGTTTTCAGTACTGATAACACATTAATACAAAGTATGTTTACTCTTTCTAGTCTTACTGCTGATAATGTAGATGATATATTTATATCTTACTATATCTTAAAAGGTATGATGGGTAAAGATTATGTAGATGGTACTGGTAACATAGGTGAGTTTAGAGACAATAGAAAGAAATACTTTAACATGGTTAAGAGAATGATTTCTACTCGTATAGAACGTTTAAAGAGTAGCATTCGTAAAGAGGTAATAGTTTTAAAAGTTGAGACGAGAACTAATACTGTGGTTATTGTAAAAGACTTATATAAACCTTTTGTAAAAGCTGGTGGTACTCCTGATATGTTATATGGTCTACTGAGTGCTGAAAAAGGTCTTATAACCGTCAATGACATTATAGCTGATAAGTTAGAGTTAGAAGAAGCTTATAAAAAGAAAGCTAGAAACAATATGGCTAAAGTTAACTCTCGTATTACACAGAATACCAGCGATGGTCTATTAGCACTTATAACTTATATGGTTAAAGAGTGTCCTAAAGATGAAATTAATGAAAAATATGATGCCATAGCTATGTATATAAAGAGTGTAGAATTATCAGAGTTAGCTTCCCCTATCACTATGATAGAGAACATATTCTCAGACATTATCTATAAGAACTCTAACTTGAAAACATTCTTAAGACTATTCAGAGTACATAGTGAAAACTCTACTGTAAAGTTAGCTGTAACTTTAACTATATCAGATATGATAGCTACTTACTTAGTTAACAGTATAGAAGTAACTGAAGCATAGTATAATGTTTGAATTTCTTAAACTGAAGAGAGATGCTAAGAAGGTAAGTTCTAAGCTCGCTCTAACTAAAGATGGGTATGTAGCTACATCTCCTATTAGGATAGTTATACCTAAACGATACCTAGATGTAGGGATGATGACTATAGACACTTCTGTAAAAACACTAGGTGTGTTTATCATTGTAGACGATAGTTATAACTATTCTCTAACCTCTATACCGTTGACTATAGAGTTAACACCTTATAAGATAGACACTATAGACATAACAGGTAAAGACCATATGGTTCTTTATTTTAATAAAGACGATGTAGTCATACCTGAACCAAACCTTATATCTACATCTGATCATGTTTTCCCTATGCTGGATGATTTCCTAGTAAAAGGTAATAGACCTTTCTTTTTAAACTATGAGGATTTACCTAACATATTCTCTTTAGTTAGGAAATACACAGGTTCAGATATGGCTGATGACATAACGTCTATAACAGTTCTTAACTCTATAACAGCTAGACATGCTGATAATACTTACTATAGAGTGGATCCTTCTAAACCTATAAAGTATATAGGTCTTAACGATCCTATAAATAGATATAACGATACATTCTCCAAACTTACTTCTAACTACTTAAAGAAAGGTGTGATAGCTGCTATAAATAGACCTGAGCAATCTGGTACTATACATAGCGAGGTATTCACACACTAATACAACAAAGGATATGCTATGGGTGTTTTAACACTAGATGTAGAAAAAATGACTTTAAAGAACCCTGGTGTTATAGAACCTAACGATAAAGGTGAATATAAGATCATAGTAGGTGGGCTAAACATATACTCTGGTAATGGTTTCTATTACAAACATACACCTAAGGTAGAGAAAATTCTAACTGGTGGTGTATTTAAGATGCGTATAGACGCTGGTAAAGTAAAAAGTGAAGATGGTCACCCCAACTTCGCTATATATACTTCAGCTGTTCAAGCTACTAATAGAATGAATGAGATAGATGAGAGTAATACATTAGCTGCTATAGTAAACATAGATGTAGTTAAATCTAACCAGAAAGACCCTATCTTTGGTAATACTATATATTACATAGTAGCCACTATGGTACCTGAAGGTCCTCATAAAGATAAACTTATTGCTTTATTTGCAGACCCTAATAGAGACCTATGTTTCTCTGTAAGGTCGTTTTCTGATAAGACTAAAGTAAACGGTATAATCGTTAAAGAACAAAGAGCTTTCGTTACATGGGATAGAGTAGATGCTCCTGGTCACGCTATAGCTAAGAAGTCTTTTACTAATGATGTTAGTATGGATATAGAATCTCTTGAGGAGATAACATATACAGAAGCTGATATTAAAGTAATACGAGCTTCTCTATTAGATAAGTTAGATACCGACTTAGACTTAGAAGACCTAAATGAAACTAATACTTTACTAGATGTATTTAATATATGTCCAGAAGGTGATAGTTGTATATATACAAAATGGTAAAATGAATGCACTATATCTTTAATTAGATATAGTGTACTTTATTTATTTTTAGTTATATATTATATAGATGGTTAGGGTTAGATTAACTATATTATAATATAGTGAATACCACTACTACGACTCTTGATAAAGAATAGATATTAAATATATTTAAAGATGAGCCTTTGTTATATAGGGAGGAGGTAATGCATCGTCTGATTCGCTGTTGATGACTGTAAAGTTTCTTATAGATGAATTCCCTAGAGGTGAATACAGAACCTTCATAGAGCAGTTTGAAGACGTGGGGACGCTAAAGCCGTCCTCTACACAGGGGATAGACAAGATAGCCACAATACCTACTGCGACCTTAAAACGATCAAATAGTATAAAGCTCTTTACATAAAACACAACACTCAATTTGAATGTGTTTCTGCTGTTAGAGACGGTAATGTCTGTTCCGTCCCTTTGAAGAGTATAACCCGTGCTTATGAGAGCTGATTCGTACACTCAACAACACATCTAACATTAGGGGATTTATCTACAAACGTGTTATATAAAGATGGTATAGATTTACTAACAATGAGTCCGTCTGAGATAATGGGTGTATTTGAAGGTTTATAATACATGAGTGAGGTACCATAGGATATATGTTTAAACGAACAGAATGGTACCTTAAAGCCCTTTTCTCTTAGTTTAGGTATAATGACTTATACCTAGCTATTTTTAAACTATAATATATAAACGACATTCTAAAAAAATTTTAGTTATATATTATATAGATGAAGGCAGAGACATTCGCCTTCCCCTCCTATTAGACGGTGTAGGTTGTGAATTATAAAAATCCATCTGGACAAAGGGAGTTCCTTAAAAAATATGTAATATTACTTCCAGTCCGACCTTATATTTTTAAGATAGAGAAGAACAACAGCATTAAACTCTAATCCTGTAAGCTGTTGTTCTATCTTTATTTTTTTTTTATTTCAAACTTTCGTTAAAGGTAGCTACCGATATATCTGGTAGAGGTAATGATATTAAATCACCTATGAACGAATCTGATAGTATAATACCTAATGACTGTCCAGATAGTTTACTCTCTAAATCTTTAAACCTATTAGACAAAGTTGTCTTGAGTTTAGGGAATAGAAAAGTGTTAGTTCTAAAATCTCTACCTGCTAATGTAGATATATATCTAGATAAAGCAGTCTCTTGGTTAAAACTATTATACATAGCGTCACCTAGTGGTGCTACTAGTAGTTCAGACATATCTGTTAAAGTTATACTTACTTCTAAATTAGTAGCTTTACCTTGTTTAGTATAGCCTAAGTTACCATTGCCTTTAGTTACTGACAGGCTAGTCACCATAGCTCTATCTAGATTACACACCCCTCTCATAAATGCTTTACACATTAACGGGCTAGTATAAGTACCATGTCCTGTAGACTGAGGAAGTACTAGAGATAATAACATGGCTATAACTAAATCTTGATCTATGACTTGTGATATCTTATTATTATAAGGACCACCTAGTCTCATTTTGAAAGTGAAAGATTGTAACTGTGCTTCTGAATCAGCCCACATCTTTCCGAACCTCATATACCCTCCCTCTAACAAACCAAATATTAAATCTGATAAACCAAAAGATAGACCTGATGCTGTACCTACTACTAAATCTTTCACACCATTAGTGACTTCTTGTACAGTGTCATCTATGATGTTACCACCAGCTAGTGTAAATCTTATATCTCTTGCTGCTCCACCTAATGAATTTATCTTATCCTTTAAAGGGATGTCTTTAACAGAGTTAGAGAACGTATCAGATGTAGAACCTACGAAGTCTACATGAAAGACTGCGTTATCTGCACCATGTTGAGTAGTAGTCAGAAATGCTTCAGCGAAGTCTTTAATATAAGAACTCTTCTCAGACGGTAGTAGTTTTTGTCCTTCGGTTTCGAAATCATTAGGGTTTTCACCAGGTGGATCTTCCTCTGTCTTAGGCGGTTGGTCAGACGACTTATTTATTTCTTTATATAAATCGCTATCTAGGGTATCTTTTAAGAAGTCTTCTAATGTACTTGCTGGTAACTCAGTATACTTAGCATTTAAATCGGCTTCGTTCTTTTCAGAAGTAGTCACTATTTCATCTATAGGAGGGTTTTCTAAGGTACTCTTACCACTGACAGGTTTTACATCTTCAGGAGCTCTAACAAACACCTTCTTGGACGCTGTGAGTTCATCAGATATTCTAGCATTTATATTCTTCTGTGCTCTAGTAGCTACACCGAATACATTAACACCACCATCCTTTAAGAATATATCTGGGAAGTTATTGTGTAGATACTTATTTCTATTTTGGTCATAAGTTACTCTAGCACCTGTACGTTCAGCATTAGGTGTCATGTTTAAAGCTAACACACCTCTCTCTGACGCTAATGAGTTTGTTATATTCTGCACCATCATCCAGTACTGAGCAGGGGTAGGTTTAATAGAGTAGAAACTATGGTCTGTGAAGAAAGGTATAGATTTAGTTACATTCTTTACAAGATGTATAAGTATACTTCTTACTGGGAACATTATACCTATACCTATAGTACCTATTATATCACCTACATCATATAGTGTAGGGTATCTACCTTCATTAGCTACTACAGATGTTTTATAATCAGTAGCTCTTACAAATACAGATATTAACGATGCGAACTTCACTACACCTGGTGTTAGGTATAATAAAGAAGTTGTATTGTTATCATCTATAGCTACTGAATAGTAAGTACCCATACCTAACTTCTGTGTTAGGTTAGAAGTTTTAAAGTAAGTATTCCCAGATGACCTACCTGGTACTGGTGGGTCAGTATATCTTGTAAAAGCGTAAGGTGGGTTAATAGCTAAAGACTTACCTAAAGCTGTATTAGTCATCTTTCTATCAGCTGATGATGTAAATAGAGTTAGTTCTTCTAATACATCTAGTTGAACTAATGAAGTTAGAAACTTATTAGTAATCCAATCTTCATCTATTACTTTAACTGGGTCTTTGAATATTAACGCTTCTTTAGAGAAATCTAACGTTATAGTATTATTCTTTATGTTGTCTTTTGTTAGCATGGTTTGTATTCTCCATATGATGGTTTTATTAGAGTCCTAAAATCAGAAGTTATAGCTGATGGTGATAGCGACATCTGTTTCCTAGACATATTAATTCTAGCAAGATACGCTAAGGTGAAAGACTTCCTATCTATAAGACTTTCGTCAAACTTGTTGAGTAGAGCTATTAGCTTAGCGTAAGTTAGTTCGTTAATAGTTGTTAAATCTATCCTATCTATGAAACCTAATATAGGTTGTGTGTTAGCTAGAAACTTAGACTTAGTAAAAGCTGGTACTGTTTCCATATCTAGTAGTAAGTTCTCTATACCTTCTGTCTTAGAATGTTTAAAAGCTATATGCATAGTATTATGTATAATAGTATCATGTTCATCCATCTTTTCTTCATGGGCAGCTCTTAACGTCACTAGCTGTTGGGTAAAATCATCTCTTAACATACCTACATGTGCTACTAAATCTGCATCTGGTTGTGTAGTTGTTACTGTACCGTCTGTAGCTGTTACTGTTAGAGCTTCTATTAAAGGTAGGTTAGCTAATTCGTTTAATAATCCTGCTTCTTCTTCTTTAAACTTAGTTTCATCTTCTTCTTTTAGAGTTAAGTCTAGTAATGTAAAAGCATGTTGTTCACCACCACAACCTAACCCCATGATTACACCTGATAGGATATAAGACAGAAGAGGGTTATTTATACCATCTCTGTTTATGTTAATACACCCTTTTTGTAATAGATTAAAGAAGTCTTCTCTATCACCTAGTACACCGTTGAATAATGTGAAACCTATAACATCTAGTATAGTGTTCATTATAGAGGTTAACCCTAATGCGTCGAAAAGTTTATTTAAATCTAGATAAGAAAGGACTTCGTTTATGAAAGCTAAAACTTTATTTATTAGATTCTTTAAGAAGCCATAAGCTTCTCCTATCTTATGTAAGAAATCCTTTATACCTGATAGGGCACCTGATAGGAAATCATTACCTTCACCCATATCTAAGAAATCGCCTATAACAGTATCATTTCCTACTATATTATCTGTTAGGTTAAGAACGTTACCTGCTTTAGAGGTAGCACCACTTATTTTGGTGTCTAGTTTATTTAGAATTGACATATGTATATCCTTATAGAGGGTTATTAAAATTAATCATATAATTTAATATATGTTATATGCTAAAAAGAGGTATAATTTATATGAAACAATATCATAAAGGATGTATATGGGTAAGTTTATAAAAGACATGAATGAATTATTAAATAGTGGTAAAGGGTTAGTTATTATACTAGCTGTTGTATTAGGTATTATTATTTTCAGTAGTAAGAGTGGTGTAGAAGGTGATGGTAATACAGTAGATAACTCTAATAAGGTTACAGCTTCAAGCGATAACCTTAGTGATAACGCTGTGAAGATAGGTGATATAGAAGATGTAAAAGGTGATATAATAATCAAGAAGTAACATAGTTAACTCTCAGGATATGGGAGTTAACTAAGTTGTTATTTTATGTTTAAATATGAATGTTAAATATTTTTAGATATATATTATATAATTGAACGATATATTAGATAAAGTTTATATTTAAACATAAAAAGGATTTAGGATATGGGTGATTTTGTTACAAGTTTTCTGGTTGGTTATAATAGTTACTTAAGCGAGGTGTTTAACGGTAATGAGATGTTGATAGGTATGGTTTCTACTATGTTATTAGGTTCGTTAATATATCTATTAAAAACAGGACCGCTGTCGATATATAGGTTTATAGTAAAACATACTACTAAAGTACTAAGTGTCTCTTCTGACTCATATGTGTATAATGATATAATGGCTGTATTAGAAGATAAAGGCGTATTATTAAAGACAAGGAGTCTTAGGTTAAAGAACGGTATATGGGGTTGGTCTAAGACTCCTGAGTTAGTAGTGGGTATAGATAGTTCTTGGTATTATATAAACGGAACCTTTATATTAATAACTGTTAAACAAGAGAATCTAAACTCTAACAGAATAATACATACAATACTCATACGTGCCATAGGTAGAAGTAGTGGTATTATAGGGGATATGGTTAAGGAGAGTATAGATAAGAATAACCGAGCTGATAGGACAAATGTGTATAGGGTTAAGGATGATGAGATATCCTTATATTCATCCCAACATAGATATAGTCTTAAAGATATAGTTCTTGATGAACCTACAGAGGCAGCTATGGGTCGAGTTAAGGGATTCGCAAAGTCTAAGGATATTTTTAAAGAGAATTCCCTTATATGGAAATATGGAGTACTACTACACGGTATACCTGGTTCTGGTAAAACTAAATTAGGTAAATGTATAGCTGGCGAGCTAGGATGGGACATACTAGAAATAAAAAGTATAGGTGATTTAGGGTTAATATCTAAACTAGACGGTAATGAACCTACTGTAGTATTTATAGAAGAGATAGACTCTATGTTGGCTTTAGGGAATGATAAAGGTAAAGACGATGACAGTAGTCGTGGTAATGATATGGAGTTTATAACTGCTATGTTAAGAGGAGAATTCTTAACAGCACTAGATGGTATATGTGAGTTAGACGGGGTTCTAATAATAGCAACTACTAATAACTTTGATAAACTAGATGAGGCTATGTATAGAGATGGTAGGATGGATGAAATTATAGAATTTGTACAGATGGGTTTAAGAGAGTTTAAACTATTGTTAGAGAAGTACTATGGTGATAATTCTATACCAGAGACATATCGTTTAAAAGATGGTGTTGTAGGCAGTAATATAGAGAAGGCTTTTAAACAGAAACTCTCTTTTCAAGAAGTATTAGATAAATTCGAATACATAGTGTAATTGAAACATTTTTTACTTATATATTATATAGGTGGTTAGGATTAGAGGTTTGTTATACGTATAGTATGCGGTGTGTAATATGGTATGTCATTAGTAAAAGGAGGAAGTACAACCTATGAAATATTTAAAAGAAAACTATACTCAACAACAAGAGTTGGGTATAATTAGAGGTTTCTATTTAGAAGAAAGAAAGAAATTAATTATAAATATACTAGATATAATTATAGTAGGACTACTATGTGTTATAGTAGTCCTTATAATATAAAAGGATACAACATGAAAAAAATATTTAATATCGAAGGGCCAGAAAATTTCTGGTCCTTCGATACATTATTTAAAGTAACTATATTAGTTATCCTAATCGTTCAGATAGTATGGGGTTAATTCCCCGTACTAGCTTTTATTTTTAGTTAAAACCGTCAGTATTATCAAAACCACTTCCACTATCTACGATAGCTTTAACGTCAGCATCTCTGCTTTTAATAGTAACAGCGTCTTTAGGAGAAAGTTTAAGTACTTTCATATCTTTCAATAACTTGTTACCTAACGCTCTTGTAGCATTACTAGGAGGAATAGTTAAAGCTGAATAAGCTACGGTGTATTCTCTAGTTTCACCAGCACCAGCTACTTCAAACTTAGATTCATTTACACCTATAGTACCTATAGGACGCATACCGAAACATACATATGTTTCTATAGCTGTCATACGAGTAACATCTGGTTCTATAAATACCATAGTTCCAGAACCCATATCAGCTGTAAAGATAACTTCAGCTTCAAAGTAATCGCTCTCTTGTGCTATAAGAGGTATACCGTTAGTCTCTGGAGTGCCTTCGAATAGTTCTACTAGGAAGTTTAAGTATCTTAGTATACTCTTATGCTGTATCTCAGCCCATGTGAAAGACGGTTCGCTTATTTCTCTACCTATTTTAGTAGTAGCTTTGAACTGTTGTCCGTCATGGCCGAAAGCAACATCTGCTGTTTCAACATTTAACGCTGATTTAAAACCTTCAATACGTAATGGTTGTGACTCCATTAACTCTATATATTGTTCTTTCATACGTTTAGGTAAATCACCTTTAAGTTTATCAAAACCTTTAGGAGTTGATATAACTACAGGTATAAGGTTTCTAGTTACATAAGGAGCTGCATTTATCCAGTTCTCAAATACTTCTGAACCACCACCGCTCTTTTTAATAATAGAGGCCATATAACCACCTCTACTACCGTGAGCAATATTTAAAACATTACTGTCTGGGTTTGTTACGTCTTTAACGACTGCATCTGATAGTCT
>Ga0256840_1003156_pt1 | contig 13636 bp, 9 predicted proteins | sample 355202metaG_FD_185969 | JGI IMG/M metagenome (GOLD analysis project Ga0256840, IMG submission 185969) | Hydrothermal vent microbial communities from Mid Atlantic Ridge, Atlantic Ocean - 355-202 | ecosystem: Environmental > Aquatic > Marine > Hydrothermal vents | place: Atlantic Ocean: Mid...
CATATCACTATAGACTTCAAAAGCTCTATCTAGCAACTTTTGAGAGAAAAATATCTCATCTATTTTATATGTTTTGTATGCGAACATCGCTCCAAACAGGCTAAGATAGGCACAGCTATCATCTTTATCAAAACCCTTAGGTGCTCTTTTGTACTTTGGCTCTGGCAAATCATACCCTTTTTGAGTTAATTTTTCCAAGATTTTATGCAACTCTTCTCTTTTTTTCTCATCTTTTATATACTCTCTATACTGTTTTAAGAGCGGTGGTTTAAAGTTTCTGATGCCAGAGGCTATAAAATACTCGCTTTCATCGTAGTGCATATAAAAACTGCTACTTTGCATCCGATGGTCTCTGCCTTGCCAAAAAAGTAGCCCTATTTTGCTCTTCATGGGAGTTTTGTCTTTGCTAAATCTAGTATCTCGATAAATCCTAAAAAGAGAGCCACCCACTTTTGGCAAAGCTTTTATCGTAGGAACCAAGATTTGCAGAGTCTCACCCATATCTTCGATAAACTCGATATTTGGCTTCAAAATCTCCTTCTCCCAGATATGCCTATGATTTAAAAACCACTCTTTGGAGTTATTTTCTCCCATATCTTCAAGAAATTTGATCCCCTCCTGTTTAAAACCGTGAAATTGTATCATACCTGTTTCACAAACTTGTTGTGATTGATCAAACATAATTTTTCTGAAGAAATTTACACAACTAGCGCCTTCTCCTCTTTTTCTATGATTTGGGCTACTGTCGAACTGTGCTCATAGCCAGCATTTTTTAGATTTTTTAGTAGCATTTGGGCATCTTTTTCATCTACTGCTATCAGCAATCCTCCCGATGTTTGAGCGTCATATAGCGTTATGTCATCTATCTCTTTTGTATATCTTACTTTTTGTTTTAGATAGCTCATGTTGTTGTAAGTTCCGGCTGGAATGATGCCCATATCTGCCATCTCTTTTGCTTCTGGCATGACTGGTATGGAATCTGTGTCAAATTTTATGCTTACCCTATCGCTTGCCATCTCTGCACTATGACCCAAGAGTCCAAATCCTGTCACATCTGTGCAAGCACTTACGCTAAACTCTTTCATTATATTTGACGCTTCAAAGTTTAACTGAGACAATATATAGGCTATATTTCCTACGCTTTTAGAACTTAGCATATCTGCTTTTATGGCTGTAGTGAGTATGCCCATGCCAAGTGGCTTAGTCAAGATAAGGAGATCTCCCACTCTTGGCGTGTCGTTTCTGTATACCTTTTGAGGATGAACAAAACCGCTGACACTGAGTCCATAGAGCATCTCTGGAGTCTCTATCGTGTGTCCGCCTACTACTACTCCACCGCACTCTTTTACTTTGCTTTGACCACCTTCTAGTATCTCTTTTAGCACACTTTTTGGATGGTTACAACCATCGAAACCTACTATATTCATGGCCGTCGCCACTCGTGCTCCCATGGCAAATATATCGCTAAGAGAGTTGGCAGCAGCAATCTGCCCGTACATGTAGGGGTCATCAACAACTGGAGTGATGATGTCAACTGTTTGAACAAGTGCATTTTGCTCATCTATCTTATAGACCGCGGCATCGTCGCTACTATCCATGCCGACAAGCACATTTTGATCACTACAATCCAATCCACCAAGAGCTAATGTAAGCTCACCCGGAGCTAACTTGGCGGCTCAGCCTGCGGCTTTTACAAACTTCGTTAGTTTTGCTTCATTGTTTAACTCTCGCATTTTTATCCTTTTAGGCAACATTATAGCGAAACTGCATCTGTATTTAGAAGCATATCTACTGAGTCATAAGCATTACCGATTTCGCCTACTTTTAACTTATATGTCGGTATATCGTAAAAATTTAAACATAAGCCACAACTATATATCTTAACCCCTCGACTCTCTAACTCTTTTAAATTTTCTATCAAATCTTGATTTTCATCTTTGGTGGTTAAAAATACTCCCTTATTTACAAAAACTATATTTTTAGGAAGCTCTTTGAACTCTAGTATAGTTTTTAGGAAGCTCTTCATCAGCGTTGTGCCAAGCTCTCCCTCTCCAATCTTGTCTGTTTTGACAAAAACTGTCTTGTTTAAAAATTTTTTCTCTTTAGAGGGTGTGATGATGCACTCATAACCTTTTATAATGGTGATGAGAGTTTTGCCATCATCCAACTCTTCACTCCTACTCTCATAACCGCCATTTGTGGCAAATCTCTTAACATTTTGCACTGACGATACACTGTTTACTAAAACTTCTAGTATAGAGTCATCTTCTAGCTCTTCTAAAGCCTTTTTTGTTTTCAGAACTGGCTCAGGACAAGCCAAATCACAACAATCAATCTTCATATCTTTCTCCTAATTTTTATTTTTAAATTTCTTGAGAAATTTCATATCCAGCTAATGCCGCACCAATTGACCCCATAAGTTGCGGAGTTTTTGAGACTACTATATCTTTTTCTAACCTTTTTTCCAAAAGATGTTTCAAAAATGGATTTAACGCTCCACCCCCGCTAAAGAGTATATATTCGCTTTTTAAAATAAATCTCCTCGCCATAGAAGAGAGCCTTGAAGCGATCGAGTCATGGATACCATAACAGATATTTGGTGCACTCTCTTTCTTTGCCATCAAAGATATAACCTCAGACTCAGCAAATACGGCACACATACTCGATATCGTAAGCTCTTTGTCGGATTTAAACCCAAGAGTAGAAAACTCCTCCATGCTAAGTCCCATTCTGTTTGCTGCTATCTCTAAAAACTTCCCTGTTCCTGCGGCACATTTATCATTCATCCTAAAATCAACAAAACCTCCACTGCCATCAAGTTTTATGATTTTGCTATCTTGACCTCCTAGGTCGATAACCAAGTCAACTCTTTTATCATGAAAATATGCCCCTTTTGCATGAGCCTTTATCTCACTTATAACTGGGCATGAGAGTTTTTTTTCTATCATATATCTGCCATACCCTGTAGCAACTACCATCTCTACTTCTCTGCTTTTTAGATAATCATAAACTATCTCATCTTGGTTCATGATTGTAGGTATTACCGTTGTTTCGATGATATTTTCATCTTTGTCTATACCTGCTATCTTAGTATAAGTTGAGCCTACATCTACGCCCCAAAACATCTATTTGATACCTTTAAATGCTTTTGCTTTCTTTTTAAAAGTCAGACTCTCCAAAAATGCTTCGACTCTTGTCTTAATCTGCCCAACATCTTCCGCCGAATAGTCCGACTCTATGACTAGACACGGGATTCCCTCTTTCTCTAGCGCCTCCATGACTAGATGAGACTCCACATTGTAGGTGTGGCAAAATGAGAGCGTATAGTAGATCACGCCGTCTGCCTGTCTCTCTTTGTACATCTTTACAATCTTATCAATTCTTGGAGTATTTGGCGTGAAAACAGCACAGTCAACTTGTGAATATCTCTGCACAACCTTATCCATCAACGCATCTTCATCTTCAACCCCTTCAAGGTCAATGTTATCTTTGTAATATCTATGCCCGATGCAAGACTCCTCATTGATGATAGCGCCACCAGTTGTCTCAACAGCAGTATGAAGCTTCCAGTTCGGTGGTGCAAAAGGAGTTCCAAGCACCATGAGTCGTGGTGTATCTTTCTCAAAAACGCTTATGCCTTTTTCCACTCTCTCTTCTAATTCGTCACATAACTCATTTAGCTTTTGGGTATATCTAACAGGATCATCTAAAAATCCCATCTGCGTTATAAAAAGAGCATCTTTCCCACTTATCGGTATAACATTTGGATTCATACCTCTGAGTCTATCAAGTCTTTGGAGCGCCTCTCGTTTGTCATTGACTATCTTAACGCCATTTTTCATCTCGTTTAGAGTCAATTTTTTCTCTATCGTACTTTCGATATGTTCTTTAAAATCGATTATCTCCTCTTTCCACATCTTCAAATCTTTATCTCGTTTCATATGCGGAATATTCATCACATGCACAGGATGGTGTTTGTTTAAAATCTCCCAAGTCTTCTTTTTGGCTTCACAAGTTGTCTCGCCATATATAAAATCTGAAGATTGAGTATAGGCACAGGTTCTTTGAAGCTTAAACCCGTGAGCTGATTTGATAAGAGGGCAGATATTTCTAGGAAGTTCACTCTCTGCATCAGGGATTGTAGCGGGACTTCCACCGCAAAGCCCATAACAAGAACCCCCAGCGCCCACAACAATCTCTTCTGGAACAAAGATACAAAATGTTCCGACAGCAGGCTTTTTCTGCGCTCTTAATTCATTTATCTCGGCGATTCTCTGTCCCTGAATTTCACTCATAAACCAATCAAAATAGTCCATACCTTTTGGTCTGTTTGGTTGAGATAAAAACTGCTTTTTATATGACTCTAGCCCTGCTGCCATCATTTTTGCATGTTTTGGAACATCAACACCTATACTTGAAAGTAAATCTTTATATTTCTCTACGCCCATTTTAAATCCTATAAAAGAAAATTTACTGTAAAAATATAATAGGAAAGCGTAAAAATCGGAGTAGATTTTTATTGAAGGTAAAAATATGCTTTACTATGTTTGTCTAACCCTTAGACCCTACAGCATTGATGAAATTTTATCACTAAACACTTGACAGAAAGCTTAGAAATCTTTACTATACAAGATATTTACACCCTCTCCACTCTCTTTTACATCTACAGCTATTTGTATGGATTTGGTTAGTGAGTATTGGATGATAATGCTTGATATTTCGTCATTTCTATAGACTACTCTTACTTTGTCATTTAAACTTGCTCCTATCTCGTAGCCTAGTCTTTTGTCTCTACTGCTTAAGATATTTAGGGTGTCTATCTTTATATTTGTGCTTTTTTGAAACATCTGTTTTATGCCAGTGCCGTACAAAACCGTTCCTAAAGAGATCGATTTTTGACCGCTATTTTTACCTCCAAATGCAGTTGATGCCGGCTTGCCAAAAAGTATGTAAGACATGATGTCATTTGTACTCATTAGAGGCTGCGAGGCTAAGATCATCAAAGGCGAAGAGAGGGTGTTTGAGATATAGACTTTTATCTTTATGCCATCAAGCGTGCGATAAAAAACATTGATATTTAGATACGGATTTATGGGATTTGCGCCTCTTAGGTAAACTTCACTCTTTGCTATACTAAAAACTTTACCACTCTTTTTTATCTCTCCATTTGGTATCGTCACCATGCCAAGATACTCCAAAGCTCCACCCGCCTCTTGAAATATAGTAAAATCTGGAACAAACTTCAAATCTATCTCTTTTGTTTTATATCTAAGTGGTTTTTTGGAGACTATTTGGATGCTAACATTTCGTTTTAATTTCCGATTTTCTTTTATATCTTGTATGACTATTATATCTTCGTTCGCTGAGGCATACTCTTTTTTGAGCACTTTTTTCACAACTCCGCCAAGTAGCGTCACTTTTCCTTCTACATTTTGGACTCCATTTGAGCTTAAACTTGCACTTATCTCTGCATCTGCACTCAAGTCTGCCTCTTTGCTTTTGTAGTGAATATTTTTGCCTTTTAGATGAAGTTTTCCTTGATGATTAAGTGGATCAATCACCCCTTGAAGTCGAAGATTGTCAAAAATCCAAAACTCTTCAAACTCTATCTTTTTGTCTTTTGTTATTTTAAGTTTTGAAGGTTTATTTGAGTATATATGATGTTTTAAAAAGTCAAAACTATACCTGCTTATGACTATATTGTTATTTTTAAAACTGGAAAAGAGGCGTAAGTTTTTGCCTTCATATTTACTTTTTTTATCTACCGAAATCTCATACCAAGGCATCTTTATCTCACTTGTAAATTTGATATTTTTAGATATTTGTAGCTTTGAGCTTAACTCAACTCTACCATCTACAAATGCTTGATCCTGCGGTTTAATAAGCTCTGTTTTCACCAAAAACTTTCTAAGCGAGGGCAGTTTTGCAGATATATTTAGAGATATTCCATTTTTTTTGCTGATATCTCCATTTATATTGAAATACAACTTAGCTAAATTTCCCCAACCACCTAAGATATTTAGCTTTTTAAACAGGGTCACATTTAACATCTTGGCATCTATGTTTAAAACCTTGCTATCATCATCACTATATATGGTGATTTTTGCGGGCGAGATTTTCTCTATTTTATGGTTTTTGTAGAATTTATATGTCGGATTTGGCTTATATAGCATCTCAAAAAGTCTGCTTTTCTCTTTTATCTTATACTTTCCGTTTAGTTTTCCGAGAGCACTCTTTGCGAAAAATTTACCGCTTAGACTCAGAGGGTAGAGATTTAAGTTTGTATCTGTAGTTATATTAGTTTTTTCATCTTTGAGCATATCTGGAAAGTTAGTGATAAAACCAAAAGTTGCACCTTTAGCACCACCTTGTATATGGAAGTTTTTATAATTTCCATCTATATCAAACTTATATAGTCCTGCTTCTACATGTAGAGCTATCTTTTTCAAATCCCCATCTGCTTTTATGGCTACCTTTTTAAATGGCAACTCTCTTGCGGATTTTATCACTTTTATATCTGCGAGGGAATTATATTTGCCATCAAAATAGAAAAATCCTGATTGATTTACACTTGCTAGGTTGTTTTCATCTTTCGCTCTATATTTTGCTCTGAAGTCCACCTTTTTCGCTCCAAAAAGATAGTTTAAACTTAACTCTAAATCTTGAAGTTCTAAATTTTTTAGATTTTTAAATCTTATCTTATCCTCACCAAAGAGAAGCGAAAGCCCTTTTGGATTGAGAGTGAATTTTGAACTGATAGGATAGGGGAAGTTTTTGAGAGTCTTCAGATACTTTTTTGGTGGATACAGTTTTGCATCTGCACTCAATTCATTTGATTTTATCTGTCCATCTATTTGCACTTTTCCATATCTCAAAGAGTCAAGCTTGATGGTCACATTTTTGGCTTCCATGCCTCTGTTGTAGTCTAATTTTGTAGCGTTTAATTCTGCTTTTATTTGCTTGTTTTGTAGTAAAATTTTTGTATTTAAAACAAAAGGAGCGACTTTAAGAGTGGAGTTGGTTTCTATGTTAAAATTACCTAGTTTTCCTAACTCTATATCCTTACTGCTTCCTTTTATAAGAAATTTCTTATAATCGCCTGCTATATCAAATATGGTGGATTTTAGCTCTACATGTAGAGCTATTTTATCAGCATCTCCTTTCAGTGTTGCATCCAAGGTTTTTGCTGGCAAAACGATGGGCGTTCTTGTCACTATGGCGAAGAGTTTTGAGCTAAATTTACCATCTGTTTTTAGATACCCCTTTTGCTTTAATTTTAATTCAAATCTATCTTGCTCTGCTTCATAGTTGGCTTTAAAATCTATCTTATCGGCATTGAGGAGATATTTAAAATCTGTAGTTAGGTTTTTTATTTTTATTTTGCCAAAATCCACAACACTTGAGTTTATGACTCCTTTTAAAATGTTTGATTTTAGAGAAGCCTCTACTCTAAAGCTGCCATATTTTCTATCTTTTGCCAACATGTGAATTTTTTTGATACTCAATTTTTTATCAAATTTTAGATTTAACAAAGTCATATATTTTATAAAATAACTTCTCTTTTTTACAAGAGTTAGATTTTTTATTTTTATTTTTGAGATCAAAAAAGGCATCAAATTGAAGCTATCGCTTTCGCTTTTTTGTTTTATCTTTGTAAGATTTATGCGTGGGGTATCTAGTAAAACATTATCTACCCTTGCTTCTTTTGAGAGTAGTGTTAAAATATTGTAGTTTAGCACTAAACTTTTAACTCTTATCATACTTTTATATCTAACATCTTTTAATACTATCTTGTTTAAAATAGAACCATTTATGGTGCTGTATTTTAAACCTGTTGGCTTTATATATCTATCCCCGATATATCTCAAAAACAGGGGTGATGAGAGCAGTAAAATCAAAATCGCAGCCACAACCAAAATAGACAAAATCATGTGATAAAAAAACCGATAGATCCCTTTTATCAAAACAGTTCTCCGATGCGAAAATGAAAAGCGTACTGTTTCATCGGCTCTTTTGTGTCAAATCCAAAATCAAGCGCTATGGGACCAATAGGTGTTTTATACCTAATTCCAAAGCCAAATGAGCTATAAAGCTTGCTAAAATCCGGACTATCTTTTATGCCGATATATGTATCGTCACTAAATAAAATTCCACCTATGTCGCCATATATCCCAAAGCGATACTCTGCCGTAAAATTTAGCACAGAGTTTAATCCAAGTGGGTCTCCATAGGCATTGGTAGGACCTAGCTTCCTATAACTATAAGCACGATTGCTACTCATGCCGCCTGCATAAAATCTATATGAAGCAGGCAAACTTCCATCCTCTACATGTATAGACCCATAATCCACTTTGAAAGCCATAACAGAAGGCAGAAAAGGCAAGATATATGCGGCTTCCAAGTTGTATTTGTAGTATGATGCATCCGATACGACACTCTTTAGTGAGCCCATCACTTCGGCTCGTAAAAGATACCCGCTAGTAGGCTCTAGCGGATCATCTCTTGAGTCATAAATCCAGCTAATTTTAGGTGAAACAATGAAAAAATCGCCTTGTGAATATGTAAGGAGATCATCACTATCACTAATGCGTGAATAATCAAACAACATCGCCCCTTGAAGTATCGTTCTAACTCTTCTTTGTTTTATATAGATAGTTGATAAAAATTTTCTCTCTTTATAACCCAAAAATTTCTCATCGCTATACTCGCTCATACCTCCAACCGTTCGCCTTTTTTGCAGTGGCATACTCATGTCAACGCTCAAAGAGTCTTTGAGTGGTGTGTATTTTATACTGAAACCTACTGTTTTTAGATTGCCGTAAAAGTTTCTATTCTTAACTCCAAGTGTCAACTCTAGCCCCTTATCACTGTTTACTCCTCCTCCAACTTGAAAACGGATCGGCTTCTTTGTTTCGTCCACTTTTACGGTTGTATCTATATCAAAACCTTGTTGCATATCTGATTTTATCATCACGCTTGATATGCCACTATGCGCATAAAAACTTTTGTAACTCTCTTTTAGCTTTTTCAAGGAGTAGAGATCACCTTTTTTGAAGTATAGTAGGGATTTTATAATCTTTTCATCTATATCTTTTGGTTTGACAATTTTTATATCCCCAAAATGGCAAAGTGGGTTTTGCCTCACATCATAGGCTAGATAAGCCCTATTTTTCTCTATATCTATCCATGCTTTTGCATCAAGATTGACTTTGCAAAATCCTCTGTTTTTGTAAAATATTTTTATATCTTTTTTACTTTTTTCAAATAGATCCGATTGAAATCTAACTCCTTTTTCAAAAGGAATATATGACGAAAGATCAAATTTTGACAAGACAGAGATTGTACTGACGATTATAGGTTTTTTCTCTTTTATGTGAAACTCTATCATTTTATCACTCTGTTTCACTGTTATAAAAGAGTGGTAAAATCCTTTGCTTTTATAAAAATTCTTCAGCCTGTTTATGACTAGATTTGTAGTTTTGGTATCTATAGTGGGAGGCTTTTTCCAAAATTCATAAAAGTATGGTCGATGCAAATCCAAAGCGCTATAAAGCTCATCACTGCCTATAGCGTGATTGTCCACAAAACTCACAGGCAGATCTTGGGCATAGGCAAAAAAGTTCAATAAACATAATAAAACTATCTTTTTTAACATTATCCATACCATTTTTGAAAAATTATATCATTTATTTGCTATACTTTCACACCATGATAAGAAGAGTATTTAAAAAAAATAAGAAAAAAAGCAAACTTGATAGTTTTATCAAAAAGTACCACATACCAAGAGAGTATCTCTCAGTCAATAGAAAAGCGATAACAAAAGGGCTTTTGGTGGGCATATTTTGGGGCTTTATACCTATGCCTTTTCAGATGCTTGCAGTTCTTGCGATGACTCCGTTTTTCAAATTCAATGTCCCTATCGCCATCAGTATGGTGTGGCTTAGCAATCCTGTAACTATGCCTTTTATGTACTATATGGAGTATCATACGGGAGCACTTCTGCTAGGCAAACCTCATCTACATGTAGAGCTTACTCTGCAATGGTTTCAAAACAATATGGGAAATATCTTCATACCGCTCTATGTCGGCACTTTGGTTTATGCTATTTTTGTCTCTACGGGAGTTTATTATGGAGTAAACTGGCTCTGGATACACTCTGTAAAAAAAGAGCAAAGACACGCAAAAAGAAAGAAAAATAGGAAAAAATAGTTGAAAAATCCCCCCCCCTATTTTTTAAGTACGATATAATTTTTAATGAGATATACTAACTAAAAAAAAGGGAGATTTGTTGATGTCTATAATGAATAATTTTAGTTATAAAGTAAAGTTTATAATTTTGGGAGTCTTGATAGTTCTGTTTTCAGGCTATATGATGAGCGCACTGATAGAAGTTCATAATGATCAGGTGAGTTTTAATAAACTGGAAATCAAAGGAGCAGAAGTACTACCCTCTAGCAGAGCTTTACTTTTGAGCGCGCAAGAGTTGCGAGGAGTTGTGGCAGTCTATAAATCTACACACGACGACACTCTTTTATCGGCGATGAAAGAGAAAGCTAAGAGTGTAAAAGAAAATATACTTGCAGTGAAAACTGCCCTTAAAAACTCTCACCTGGAAAATATGCAAGATAGCTACAACAAGTTTGCTACCTCTTTATTGGGTGCTGTTGCAAATCCACAAGATCATGATTTTGCATTTTATAAAGAGCAAGTTGACTCTATCTTAGCATTTATCGTCAAAATCGGTGATATGTCAAACCTTATACTCGATCCTGATTTGGATACACTTTATCTCATGGATGCTGTGATAAATACACTGCCAGATTTGACAGAAGCTGTGGGTCTAGCAAGAGCAAAAGGTGCTAAATTAGTTGGCAAAGATATATCTAAGAAGGATTTTGCTCGATTAAACATCTTAGTAGGGGTAATGCAAAATGATATAGATAGTGTAGATAGTGGTTTTAGTAGTGCTTATACATTTAATCCTGATATAAAATCTGTCATCTCCCCTATATTTGACAGTATGAAAAATAGTGTGAAAATATTTAGAAAAAGTTTAAATGATGTCCTAAATAATAAGTTTAATGGCACCCCTAAGAGCTTCTTTCAAGAGGGAACAGACACTATAAAAGATATAAACAGATTATATACAACATCAAATGAACTTCTCATCAAGTTAATAAAAGTGCGGGTAGACAAAGAAAAAACAGAAAGAAATCTCGTGATTGCTATTGGAGCCATATTTCTAATCATACTATTTAGTATATTTTTAGCTATATACTTTTCAATAACCAAAGAGGTAAACAGTGTAGTAAAACAGTTTGAGGAGATAGGAGCATCAAAGGATTTGACAAAAGACATAAAGATAGATACCAAAGATGAACTCTCTATGCTTGAAAATGCTTATAACAATCTAAGAAAAAATATAAATGAGACCATGACAAATATCTACGGTGACTCAAATGAAGTCAACCAAGAGGTTGTGCAAACAACACAAAGCGTAAAAAGCGTCAATGAAGGAGTGATAAAATACGCTTCTTTAGTTAAAAGTGCTGGTGAAAATAGCATTCAGATTCAAAATGCCGTCAATTTGGCACTTCAAAAAGCAAATAATACAGAAGAGAATCTTACAGTTGGCTATGAGGCGCTTGAAAAGATGATGGCTTCACTTGACAACATAGTAGAAGAGATAAGAAACAATGCCCAAAGCGAATCAGAGATGTCTGATCAGATAAGCACTTTAGCAAATCAAACACAATCTATAAGAGATGTTTTAAGCATCATAAAAGATATAGCAGACCAAACAAACCTCTTGGCACTAAATGCTGCCATAGAAGCTGCTCGTGCAGGGGAACACGGAAGAGGTTTTGCAGTTGTGGCTGATGAGGTTAGAAAACTGGCCGAAAGAACACAAAAAAGCTTAACAGAGATAGACTCTACGGTTTCTGTGATAACTCAAGGCGTAATGGAAGCACAAACAACTATACATGCAACAGCTGAAAAATCACAAAACAATATAGAAGCTACACAAGAACTCATAGACTTAGCAGATGACACAAAAAAGAGAATAGAAACCTCTGTGACACTTTCGCAGGAATCAGCACAAGAGAGTGGTAAAGTTAGCGGTGTCATAGAAGAACTACAAAAGAATTTCAATGCCCTTGATACAGAAGTAAACAACAGCATAGAGAGTTCAAAAGAACTAGACAACATAGCTATCAAACTAGGCGATATAGCATCTAAACTACAAAACAATATAAAAAAGTTTAAGATTTAACTTAATCTATTGTTCACAAACCTCACGGCTAAAAATAGGCAGACTGATACAAGTATCATGTCTGCCGCTACTGGAGCTGAGTATTTTAATCCAAAGTTATTAAATCTATCATATATCAAAACTGGTGCTACCATCGGGTGGTATGCTAATGATGACTACTGCTCCAAACTCCCCTAGTCCTCTGCTCCACATCATCAATGCTCCATTTATGATGTCATTTCTAGCATTTGGTAGCACTATGGAGTAAACTGGCTCTGGATCCACTCTGTAAAAAAAGAGCAAAGACACGCAAAAAGAAAGAAAAATAGGAAAAAATAGCTACTTCAGTGCGTGGCATATAGTCTTAGCAACACTATCACAATAATCTTCTATCTTTTGCTCTAGTACATGCTCTCCACTCAAAAAAGTCATACCGCCCAAGATCCCAGCTATACAAGAGAAAGCGACAAAAAAATCTTTTTGCACAAACTCTCCATTTTTTACGCCATCTTCAAAAAGTATATGCACCTCATCTATAAACTCTTTTGCAAGAGCAAAACCACAATCCTCATGCTCACAAAAAAGCTCTCTGCTCGACAGATAGACTCTGAAAAAGTACTCTATCATCTCCGGATGCTGCTGTATAAAAGCAAAATACTCTTTGACAAACATTTTTACCTTTTGTTCGGAAGTTATTTTTTGACTGTTTATATATCTCAAGTTATTGGCTAACTTTTTAGTGACAAAAACAATGGCTGACCTTGCCAAGGACTTTTTTGACGGAAAATAGTTATAAAAGTTACCAACACTCATCTTTAAATCATCTGCTATCTGAGAAACTGTTGTATTGTAAAATCCTTGCTTTGAAAAAACTTTTAGTGCTGTTTCTATTATTTTATTTTGTTTTCTAAGCTTATTCACTATCTTCTCCTTTTTAAAAAAATAAAACTAGGGTAATTATACCATAAAAGTAAAATTAATTATACATCTATGAATTTTAGTTCATAATATTTAACTAAATATTATGCTTTGAATTGATAAAATCTCATAATCACTTAAAGGAGGAGAGGATGAAAAATATCTTGAAATTTATGACGATTTTAATCGCTCTATCGATTTCACTAAATGCTGGTGTCAAGGTTGACAAAAAACTTAAAGCACAAATGATGTCTGCTTGGAAAGCTGAGGTTAAGGCCTCAAAAACCATAACCAAAGGCATAACAGACAAAGAGCTCATAAGATGGATGAACAAAGACAAAGAGTTTATCCTAGTAGATGTCAGGGAGCCAAAAGAGGTGGCTGCTGGTCGCATACTTGCTATAAACTTCATGGCAATTCCAAGAGGTGTAGTTACAGCTATGATTGGGAAAAAAGTAAAATTAC
>Ga0256840_1003157_pt1 | contig 13636 bp, 12 predicted proteins | sample 355202metaG_FD_185969 | JGI IMG/M metagenome (GOLD analysis project Ga0256840, IMG submission 185969) | Hydrothermal vent microbial communities from Mid Atlantic Ridge, Atlantic Ocean - 355-202 | ecosystem: Environmental > Aquatic > Marine > Hydrothermal vents | place: Atlantic Ocean: Mid...
CACTCATATCTGGAGGAGGGTTTCCTTGGGAAGCACCATTTATGGCTCCTCCCAGTGGGGTTATAAAATCAGAAAAACCAAAGTCTCCAAAGTTGGCTTCCCTACTCTTTAGTTTAAATCCAAAAATATTTCCAGCATCATTAGAACGAAGTGCTTGAAGTTTTAAATCTAACTTACCATAGTTATGACCTTTAGCAACTTTAGATTCATGAGCTTTCATCTGTTCATTAAATTTTGAAATTTTTAACTCAAGGTTATTGTTTTTCATGATTTTTAGAGCATTTTTTAAAGTAAGATTTGTAAATGGAGATATTGAAATACAACTGCTGTCATTTTTCTCAGTATTTTCCTCTGCATAGAGCATGGTACTTAGAAGAGAAAGCATTACAAAAATAAGAGACTTTTTTATAATCATTAGGAACCTTGTTATAAGAGTTTTTTATGTAAATTATAGAAATAATATATTAAAATGGATTATAATTATAAGTATAATTGAAGTAATTATAACGATTTTTATTTAAAGAGTTGATTTTAATAGAAAATAATTATTCAAAAGCTACTTTATGCAGCTTTTGGAAATAATTTATAATGGTTTAGATTATTACATAAGAGACATTTAAGCAAGTCTCTAAATCAGAAAGTTCAGTTAAGAGTTTTTTCGTAACATCTCCATCAACTTTAACGACTGCTAAAGCTTGAGAATTTTTATCTCGACCCAATCTAAAGTCGGCAATATTTAGGTCGTTAGATGAAATAATATGACCAACATCACCGATCACACCAGGCACATCTGTATTTCTAAAAAGAATCATTTTCCCTTTTGGTTCTAAGTCTAACATGTATCCATCTATTTCAATAATACGTTGAGCATCAACACCTAAAACAGTACCAGCAATGGTAAATGTACCATTTTCAGTGGTTAGTTTAATGGTGACTTTATTTGAAAGACCAGAGTGGTTGGCTTGTACATTTTTAACAAGCTGTATGTTTCTCTCTTGGGCTACAAATTCAGCATTAACGTAGTTCACTGTATCTTCTAAAGACTCAGCTAAAATACCAACGGTTGCAAAAGTGGTTAGGGAGTCAATATGGTCAGAAACTTCACCTTCAGTTGTAATTTTAATACTTCTAACTACGGATTTTGTTGCCTGTGCAGACATATGACCCATTTTTTGAATAAGTTCAAGATAAGGTCTTAAAAAATCAGGTAACTCATTTTCTTTAATTGGCAAGTTTAATGCATTAGGGTAAGCAATACCTTTTGCAGATGCAATAGCATTTTCAGCTGCTTGAATGGCAATGTTTTGTTGAGACTCTTTGGTATTGGCTCCCAAGTGAGGTGTTAACGTAACATTGTCAAGGTCAAGAAGAGGATGGTCTGTTGCTGGCTCTTTGTTAAAAACATCAATACCAGCCATATGAATTTTTCCAGACTTTAACCCCACAACTAGAGCTTCTTCATTATAAAGACCACCTCTTGCACAGTTTATCAGTACCACACCATCTTTCATCTTGGCAATTTCTTCTGTTCCAATCATACCAATGGTCTCTTCATTTTTAGGCGTATGTATGGTAATGATGTCACAAGCTAAAATATCAGCAAAGTCTTTTGTATAAGCAATGTCACAATCGGTTACTTTTGAAGAATCAATGTATGGGTCATACGCCACAATGTCCATCTCAAAAGCTTTTGCACGTTTACCAACACGTGAACCAATGTTACCGAAACCAATAATACCTAACTTTTTATCTTTAAGTTCAGTACCATACCAGTCTTGTCGTCTCCATACTCTGTCAAGTTTTAAGTTGTTGTGAGCATAAGGGAATTGGCGTACACAAGAGAGCATATGTGTCATGGTCAGTTCAACTGCAGCAATGGTATTGGCAGTTGGTACATTCATTACAACTATACCTTTTTTACTACAACCATCTATGTCGACATTATCAACACCAACACCAGCACGAACAACAGCTTTAACATTGGTCGCATTGTCAAGGAAAGCTTGGTCTACATCAGTAGAAGAACGGGTAATGGCAACGTTAGCCAGGGGAATTATTTCAGAGATGAGCTTATCTTTAGGCTCATCTGCTGCATTAATAAGATTAATAGCATTATCATTTGCGAGGATATCCAACCCTTTTTGGTGGATATGATCGCAAACTACAACAGTAATTTTAGACATTATTTAAAACCTTACTATTTGTTTTTAAAATCGCTAAAAACATCACCAAGTGTCATGCTGTCATCTTGTTCAGCATTCACTTTATCAAGTGCTTCTCTCTCTTCTTGACGCTCTAATCTTCTAACCGAAACTCTGATTCTGTCATTTTTAGCATCAAGGAAAGAGATAACGGCTCTGATTGTTTGACCTTTTTCAACTTCGTCTTCTTTGATTGGGTCGAGATCATCAAGTCTAATAAGTGCATCAACACCAGGCTCTAAAGAGATAAACACACCGAACTCTTTTTTATCTTTAACAACACCTTCTACAATATCACCATTTTTATGTGTTTTTGCAAATGCTGCTACAGGAGACTCTTCCATCGCTTTTTTACTTAAAGAAACTTTACCATTTTCTCTGTCGATTTTAATAATTTTAACTTCAACTTCGTCACCAGCTTTGTAAAGGTCTTTAGCAGAGTCTGATTTTTCCCATGAAATTTCTTGGTTATGAAGAAGACCTTCAACAGCACCAATCTTAAGGAATGCTCCAAAGTCAGTTACAGATGAAACTGTACCTGTAATGACATCACCAGTTCTGTTTGCAGATATAAATTGATCAATTGGTTTTGGAAGTAATGTTTTTCTTGAAACTCTAAGACGTCTTTGTTGTTTATCAATTTCGATAATCTCAACATCAACAACTTGACCAATTTCAATGTAATCTTTAGGGTGTTTAACATTTTTCTCCCAAGAGATTTCAGATACGTGAAGGAATGCTTCTAAATCTTCACCTAAGTCTACAAATGCACCATATGGTTCAATGTTAGAAACAGTTACCGAAACAGTATCACCAGCTCGAAGCGTGTTGTCAATATCTTTCCAAGGATCAAGGTTCGCTTCCTTGATAGAGAGAGAAAGGTGTCTTTTCTTTTTATCATAGTCAATAGCCATAACATTAACTTCATCCCCTTCTTTGTAGTATTTTGAAGGGTTAACCGGACCTTTATGAGAGATTTGTGAGTAGTGTACAAGACCGTCCATACCACCAACATCAACAAACATACCGTAAGATGTGATTTTTTTAACAACACCAAGTACAACAGCTTTGTTTTCTAATAATTTATCAACAATCTCTTGTGTTTCAGCTTTTTCACGCTCAATAAGTTCTTTTCTAGAAACAACAACGCTTCCTTTCTCTTTGTCAACTTTAACAATAAGTGCTTTGACTTTTTTACCAATAGGGTCAACTTTGTAAGAGATATATGAAAGTGTTCTTGGCATAAAGAATTCTAATCCAGAAACGTCTACTACAAAACCACCTTTATTTTTCTTAGTGATTTCACCTTCAATGACATACTCTTGCTCTTCATCATACTCTTCGATGAACTCTGCAAGTGCCATTCTTTTTTCTGCCAGTTCATAAGAAACGCTTGGTCTTTCACCTCTAAATCCAGTGATTACAACAGTAATTGATTCACCCTCTTCAAACATTAGTGATCCATCTTCATCTCTAATCTGATCCAATGACATGAATGCTTCATTTTTACGACCAACATCTATAATTGCTTGATCTTCCTCTAAATCTATCTTTACAATTACCCCATCTACTAAATCACTTTTTGTGTCTGCTTTTTTAAACGACTCCTCGAGCATCGCTCCAAAATCTACGTCTTCTATTTCGATATCTTCGAATTTCATGCTTACTAATCCTTGCTTGTGCCTAATTTTGCGCTATTATACTCTTTTTTATTTAATAGATAATGAAAAGCCAATAATATGAGGATATATATAGATATTGAGCGAGGAATGATAACTTTAAAGTTAATTAAATATTTAAAGTTATCGTTGTAAATTAGTCGATTATTTCTTCTATTTTATTAATAACATTTTGAACAATCCAGTCAGGGGTAGAAGCTCCAGCTGAAATACCACAAAGGTTTTTATTCTTGAACCATGAGGTTTCTAGTTCAGTTTCATTTTCAATTAAGTAGCTATCGTGACAATCATTTTGAGAAATACTGTGTAGCATTTTGGTATTTGAAGAGTGTTTCCCTCCAATAACAATCATCACATCAGCTCTCTTCGCCAACGCAGCAGCTGCATCTTGGTTTTCAAAAGTTGCGTTACAGATGGTATTAAAAACGCGTACCTCTTTATGTGTGGTGATAAGTGCAGCAACTATTTTTGAAAAATCTTCAGGTTTTTTAGTTGTTTGGGAAACCACGGCAACTTTGTTTTTTAATGGAAGTGTTGCCAACTCTTTGGGCTCCAATACAACAAAGGTTTGCTTTTGATTGTCAGCATAAGAGACAACACCCCTAATTTCTGGATGTGCTTTGTCTCCAAATATGACAACGGAATACCCTTCTGAACTCATCTTCTCTACAATGTTTTGTGGAGTTGTTACATAAGGACAGGTTGCATCAATAATTTGATTCTCTTGTTGTTTTAAAAGAGCCAATTCATCTTTTGGGATACCATGGGTTCTGATAACCACAGCATTGTCATTTTTTATATCTTCTATTTTCTCTACTAAACCAATATTGAATCCAGTTTTCAGACGGTTAATCTCATCTTTATTATGAATAAGTGGACCATAGGTAAAACTATTTTGATGTTTTTCGGCAATCTCTATGGCACGTTTAACACCATAACAGAAACCATAACTTGAGGCAAGTTCTATTTTCATTTTTTATTCCTATAAATGTATCAGAGTTCTTTTTCTACAGTTGTAATTTGAGAGAGTATATCAAAAAAGTTTGGAAAAGAGGTATCAATACAAGCTGTATCTTCAATTTTCATACCACACTGTAGTCCAGCAATGGCAAAACTCATAGCAATTCGGTGGTCACCATGACTGTTAATGGTTGCCTCTTTGAGTTCTCCACCTATCACTTCATAACCATCATGATTTTCTATGGTCTGAATGTTACAAAGATTCAATCCATTCACTACGGTAGAGATTCTATCACTCTCTTTGACTCTTAGCTCTTTTGCATTTTTAATAATACTTTTTCCATTGGCTACTGCCATGGCGATTGAAAGTGCTGGAAGTTCATCAATAAGCCAAGCAATATTGCTATCAATGGTAACGGCTTGTAATTTACCATTGTATGCTATTTCTATATCTCCAATGGGTTCATAGATGTTTTCTGTTTCTATAAATGAGAGATGTGCACCCATTTTAAAAAGTATTTTATAGGCTTCTATTCTTGTGGGGTTGAGTGTGACATTTTTAATAAGCACTTTAGCATTGGGTGTAATGGCAGCTGCAACAGCAAAGAAAAACCCACTTGAAGGGTCAGCAGGTACAGTAATATTTAAGGGTTCCAAAGGTTGTTTAAGAGGTTCTATCTCTATCCACCCCTCTTCATTTAATGTTATATTTGCACCCATACCACGTAACATTCGTTCTGTGTGGTCTCGTGATAAAAGTGTCTCTTTGTAGTAAGAGTTTTCATCGGCTTGAAGTGCAGCTAAAATAAGGGCCGATTTAATCTGTGCAGAATCAATAGGCGAGTTGTATCGAAATGATTTTAATGTGCCACCACGAATACTTAATGGTGCCAAGTTTCCATTTTCTCTACCATCTATTTTAGCACCAATCTCTCTCAAAGGAACGGTAACTCTGTTCATTGGTCTTGAACGTAGATATTTGTCTCCAGTTAAAATAAAAGAACCCTCTATACCAGAAATAAGACCAGCATAAAGTCGCATGCCTGTTCCAGCATTTCCACAGTCTAGAATATTATCCGGTTCTGTTAGTTTTAAAGGAGGGGTGATTGAAACATAATCATTCTCTCTCATGACTTCAGCGCCCAACTGTTTTGCAATAGAGAGCGAAGCCAGCGTATCTTCACCCAAGAGAAAATTTTTAATAAAAGATGGTTTATCACTTAAAAGTGAAAACATGGCACAACGGTGAGAGATTGATTTGTCAGGGGCAATGGTTGGTGACTCTAAAGTAAAGGCTTTAGAGCATTGTTGAATGGTTACGCTCTTCATCTTAATGTGGCTCCATACTCAGTTGTAAGGTTCTCTATAATAGTGTGAACAGTAGAGTCAATATCGCTATCATCCAGTGTTTTTTCTAAAGATTGTATAAAGAGACGCAGGGTTAAACTCTTTTCATTGCCTAAGCTTTCATCTTCATAAACATCGATAGGGTAATACTTGGCTAAAAGGGGAAGATCTAATGATTTAATGGTTGTTGATAGTTTTGAATAAGGTATATTTTTATCCAGTACCAAACTCAAGTCTTTATAGACGCCTTGAAACTTTGAAATAGCATGAGCGTTGATATGTTTAGGTATCAGTGCATCAAACTCTATCTCAGCTATGAAGGTTTCAGGCAAATCAAAATCGTCTGCTACAGTAGGGTGCAGTTTGGTTAAGTATCCACAAGCCTGATTATTGATGATAATATCGGCTGATTGATAAGGGTGAACCAGTGCATTGGTTTGAATAGAGGTTCTAAGTTCAAAGTTACCAATAATAGCAGAGAGTTTTTTTACAAATGTATCAAAATCTATAGAGAGTGGTTTTCCACTATTTCCTACATATTCACTCTCTTTTTGACCAGAATAGATAAGTGATAGAACTTCTTTCTCTTTACGATTTTCATCAAAAACAGTACCTATCTCAAAGAGGGCTGTTGATCGCTGAGAGTAGTTAATATTTCTTTGTGCTGCTTGTAAAAGATTTATACTTACCGTTGTTCTTAATGTGTTAAAGTCTGCAGTGATAGGGTTGATAATATCTAATTCTTCTTTTAATAGTGGAAAGTTGTATTTGTCAAGTAAAAGTTTGTCAGAAAAAGCAAAAGAGATATTCTCATCAAAGCCAGCAGCAATAGCACGTAAACGTAGCTCTTTTTTGGCATAATATCTGTGCGTTGTTGCATTGGTTTGTTGTGCTTCTTTAAAATACAACGGCTTCTCTTCAATACTATCAATACCCAATATACGTACAATCTCTTCGGTAATATCTTGGATATTCTCTATGTCATGTCTGAAGTTTGGTACGGTTACCCCAAAGTTTTCTTGAACAGAGTTTTGTACTTTAAAACCTAATGAAGTCAAAATATTGGTTACTTGAGTTTTCTCAATTTTATTACCTACGAGTTGAGAAACTTCTTCTGTACCAATAGTAATGATTTTACTTTCACGCTCTTTATGAAGAGAGATGGCTCCATCATAAAGTTTACATTGACTGTAGCTCTCAAAGAGATAGGTAAGATAATCAATACCAAAACAGAGTTCAGGTTCTGACCCTCTTGATGTATTGTAGTAAAGTTCATCTGTCTCGAGTTTATACTCAGAGACACTGTCTACCAGTTGTGTAGGATGCATGTAAGAAGCTTCAAAAAGAACTTGTGATGATTTTTCATCTGCCTTACTGCTCTCTTCTTGGTTAATACCTACTTGAGAGCAAGCTTTGTTGTTTATAGAGACATGGATGCTCTCTTTATTATTAGATAGGTTCACAACAACCTTCTCTTCACTCTCTAAGTTTATATGACTCACATTGTAAGCACGAAGTATGACTCCTGTTGCATGGGTGATATATTTTAGAATGTTCTCTAAAGCATTTGATTTTAACTCATCAACAAATGCCAATCGTAAAGAGAAAAGTAGAGAGGTATGTAACTCTTCCATGTTTGCCATAGCATATTGTAAAGACGCATCAATATTTCCATCTGCAACAATTTTTGCGACACGTGCCAAGCCAATTTTGTTGAGATTTTGACTCTCGTAGTCCAATTTTTTAAGAGGAATGTTGAGTCCAGCAGATAGATCTCTTGCTACACCATAAACAGAGAGACAATCCCCACGGTTGGCAGTAAGTTCAATCTCTATTACGGTATCAGCCAGTTTTGTATACTCATTAAGATTTTTTCCAATAACAAGTTCCCCGATACTCTCATCGAGTATCATAATACCATTTCCTAAATCTGGAAGTCCAAGTTCTGAAGCTGAACAGACCATCCCCTCACTCTCTACACCACGAAGTTTTGCATGTTTAATCTCAAAATCTTCGCTTAGTTTCGCACCGATGGTTGCAACAGCTACATACTGGGCATCCACAACATTGGCAGCACCACAGACAATTTGTCGTACACCAGAACCTATGTCAATTTGACAGACATTGAGTTTGTCAGCATCAGGGTGTTTTTCACAAGAGAGTACTTTCCCTATGACTATCTTTTCAGGAATAGTGTGTGTAGTAATACTATCAACTTCTAGACCAATAGAATTGAGTGTCTTATAAAGTGTTTCATTACTTACTTCACTTAGGTCTATAAAATTATTTAACCAACTTTTTGTAACGATCATCTAAACTGCTCCAATAAACGTGTATCACCTTCAAATAACATTCGAAGATCAGGGATTTTGTGTAATAACATGGCAAATCTTTCAACACCCAATCCAAAGGCATATCCACTTACATTTTCATACTTCACTGCCTTAAAGACATTTTCGTCAACTATACCACAACCAAGTACTTCTAACCAACCTGTGTGTGAACATACTCGACACCCTTTACCTTCACAAAAGATACAAGAGATATCTACTTCAGCAGATGGTTCGGTAAAAGGGAAGAAGCTTGGTCGAAAACGTACTTCAACCTCTCCAAACATGTAGTGTAAAAAGTCTGACATAATAGACTTTAAGTTGGCAAAGCTTACTTCACCAGTCTCACCTACAACCAAACCTTCTACTTGATGAAACATCGGTGTATGAGTAATATCGTAATCTTTTCTAAAAACAGCCCCTGGTGCAATCATACGAATAGGTGGCTTCTGTTGTAACATCGTTCTAATCTGAACAGGTGAGGTGTGTGTTCGTAAAACAGCTTTGTCTTTAAAAAAGAAAGTATCTTGCATATCACGTGCAGGGTGGTTTTTAGGTAGGTTCAGTGCTTCAAAGTTATGGAAGTCATCTTCTACTTTTGGTCCATCTTCTATAGAGAAATTCAGTGCCACAAAATAGTCAATAATCTTATCCATGGTTGCCATAACAGGGTGTAAGGCACCTTTTTCATTTAAGTTGTTATAGAGAGAAACATCAATCGCCTCAGCTTTTAAAAGGCGTTCAATTTCCTCTTTTTTAAGCAGTTCATATCGCTCATCATAGATGGCTTGAAGGTTGGCTTTGTTTTTGTTTAGACCCTCTGCAAATGCTTTTTTTTCAGCTCCAGGTACATCTTTAAGTTTGGCAAACTGGGCAGATAAAGCACCTTTTTTCCCAAAAAGTTCAACACGAACTCTTTCCAGTGCTTCAAGCGAATCGGCTTGTTTAATTAGTTCTTCTAAATTTTCCAAAATAACCTCTGTATAATTCTTGTAAGATTTCATTTATAATTGTGCGATTTTATCCAAAATATGCTAATAGTGGGATTGAATGTGATATAATTTTTCATAATATTTCAGGTATGGAAATAATAAAGGATTAAAAAATGTGTATTTTTTGTAAATTAGTAAATGGTGAAATACCAAGTAATAAAATTTTAGAAAATGATGATTTTATCGCGTTTCATGATCTATATCCAAAAGCACCCATTCATATTTTGGTTATTCCTAAAATTCATGTGGATTGTTTTCAAGATGTAAGTCCTGAAACCATGGCTAAGATGACACCATTTATTCAAGAAGTAGCAACGCTCATAGGCATTGACAAATCAGGTTACAGGCTTATTACCAACAACGGTGAGAATGGTGGACAAGAGGTTCATCATTTACATTTTCATGTTCTAGGTGGAGCGAAACTTCCATTTGGACACTTGACAGATGAACCACATAAGAGTTTGTAGGGACAAACCTACGAATGCAGAAGATAATAAAAGGTAAATATATAAAATGACACTAGAACAATTAGACAAACAGTATGTCTTACAAACATACAACCGAAACTACACCAACTTCACAAAAGGAGAGGGTTCAACACTTTTTGATGAAGATGGAAATGATTACATTGATTTTGCTTCAGGCATAGCTGTAAATTCTGTAGGACATAATAATCCTATTTTAGTCAAAGCATTGCAAGAGCAAGTCGCCAAAATAATTCATATCTCAAACTTACAAGTGATAGAGCCACAAGCAAAATTGGCAGAGAAAATCTGTACTTTAGCCAATTATGATGGAGCAATATTTTTTGCCAATTCAGGTGCAGAGGCAAATGAGGGAGCGATTAAGATTGCCCGTAAATATGGTGAAACTAAGTTTGATAAAAAGCGTTACAAAGTTATTACTTTAGAACACTCTTTTCATGGGCGAACCATTACCACAGTAAAAGCCACAGGACAAGAGCATTTTCATACACCAAACTTCTCACCTTACCCTGATGGGTTTTCTTATGTGAATGGATTAGAGGCTGTTTATGAAAATATAGATGATGAAACGGTTGCCGTGATGATAGAACTGGTTCAAGGTGAGGGTGGAGTGCAACCTTTTGAGAAAGAGGCAATTCAAAAACTTGAAAAATATCTCAAAGAGAAAGATGTTTTACTTATTGTTGATGAGGTTCAGACAGGAATTTATCGCACAGGTAAGATGTTGGCTTCAAATATGTATGAGATAAGCCCAGATATTATTACTATGGCAAAAGGTCTTGGTGGTGGTGTTCCTATTGGGGCAGTATTAACCAAACATAAAGATGTATTGGTAGCAGGTGACCATGGTAGTACTTTTGGTGGAAACTACCTCAGTACTCGTGCAGGTTTGGCTGTACTTGAAGTTCTTTCATCATTAGATGAGAGTGGACAACTTACTGAAACAATGGCGTACTTTACCGTTAAATTAAAAGAGATACTTAGTAAATATCCAAACTTATTTACAGAAGAGGTAGGCTTAGGACTCATGCGTGGACTTCGTGCTAAAGATAATGAGACCATGAAAGCTGTCCTTTCTGCTTCTATGAAAAATAGATTAATTGTTCTTCCAGCAGGGAAAAATACCGTGCGTTTTCTACCTGCGTTAACCATTACAACTGATGAGATAGATGAAGGATTTAAACGTTTTGAAAAAGCACTTTCTTCTATCTAGTTTATTTCTCTCTCCTCTCTTTGCAGAGAGTGAGTTAAGTAATATTTTATCTTCTGATAAAAACCAACTGCTACAGCAACAGAGTGAGCAGAGTGGGGTACAAAGCACACAGCTAGAAAACTCTTGGATTAACCCTATTATGATTCAGTATTCAAAAAACTACACGACCCAATTTGGTAGCACTATTGACACCCAACAGTTCATTATTTCTGTTGACCAACCCATCTTTAAAATGGGGGGAATTTGGTCTGCCATTAAGTATGCCAAAGCCTTAGGAAAAGCCAATGCTTTAGATATTGAACTGCAAAAACGTCAGCTTATTTCACAAGCTTTGACTATTTTATATAATCTTAAAAAATCAAAGTTACAGTTAGAGAAATTAGAGTTATTGGTTAAAAATGATAAGTTGGATATTCAGATACAAAGAGAGAGCTACGAAGAGGGGTTAAGTAACCGAACACTTTATGACCAAGCACTGTTGAAAAAAAACCAAGACAGCACCTCGAAACTGGAACTAGAACTAAGCATTACGAAGTTAGAGAATGACTTTTCTCTGTTGAGTGACAGTAACCCTTATAGTTTAACGCTACCAAACTTTGGAATGATAGAGAAAGAACGCTATATGCAAGAGCAGTTGGAGTTACAAAGAGACAGTTTAAGAGTCGAAGAGAAAAAAGAGAACAAGTTTATGACCCTCACCAAGTATTTACCTGAACTCTCTATCACAGGACGTTACATCAATGAAGATCTAAACCCTCTCTTCTCCAGACCAGACAGTAGTCTAAATAGAGAGTACTACAACTACGGTTTTAAAGTTACCTTACCTTTGTCCATCAACAGTTTTCATGATGTCCAAAGCTCAAAAATAGAGTACTTAAATGCAAAAATAAACTTAAGTGAAAAGAAAAAAAGCATTGCCAATAACTTCAATCTTATTCAAAAACATTTAGAGATTATAGATAAAAAAATAGCCCTTTCAAAAGAGGATGCAGGACATTATGAAAGTATGCTAGTCACAGCCCAAGATATGGAAGAGTTGGGAGATAGAACAAGTTTTGATACCCAAATAGTTTCCAATACCTTAAAAGTTCGAGAGTTAGACCAAGAGATATATAAAGTAGACGCACAGTTAGAACTGTTAGGGCTTTATGTTAATGTTTCGGATGCACTATAAAAAGGGAGAAAAAAAACAGAATTCTACAACCCCATGAGAAGAAGTTTAAAGATGGGAAATAACCAATGCTGATTTGGTATAATATAGTAAAAAATTTTAGTAGGTCGGGTTATCCCTATCCCGACACAAGCCCAAACAACCAATAAATTTAATTGTTCAAATAAAAATTAATATGCCAATATTTTTGACTTGATTAAAGCTTTTTATTTTGCTAATTTTTGTCGGGATAGGGATAACCCGACCTACGGAACTAATTTTGGTGTAAAATTAAGTTGTGCTATAATAATTAAAAATAATAGGAGTTAAAATGGAGTTAACCATAAACATAAAAGATAAAAATCAAGAGAGCAATGAGTTTATACTCCAACTTATAAAACATTTTTTTAATAAAGAGAAAAATCCTCTACTTTCAAAAGAGGAGATAGCTAAAGTAGTCGAAAACTCTCAACGTATTGAGGGGTATGAGCCTGTTTCTAAAGCGTATGAATTAGAAGTTGAAGCTTTTATGAGAGAAAATGGTCTTGAAATATCAGCTTAGTAAAAGTTCAATCTATATTGAGGGAACAGATATTCCTAAAAATAGATTAAATATAGATGTTTCAGAAGATATTCACGAAGCTGAAAATATTCTTTTGGAAGAGGCATATAAAAAAGTTCCTCAACAACTAACCCAAAACACTATTTTAAACGAAACTTATTTTATAAACCTCCATAAAAAAACTATTGATTATAGTGGTGCTATTGATAATGGAGCATATATTAACGCCTCTATTGAAGCTGTGCAGTATGCTGATAGCTCTTTGTTGGAGAAGATTGTTTTTGAGGGGTTGAGGCTTAATGAGTAGAGATAAATTTGTAGGAAATAGGGTTTCGCCCAAAGGCTAATGTGTGCTATAATAATTAAAAAGAATAGGAGTTACAATGCAGTTAACCATAGAGATACCAAATGAACAATTATTTGATAAGGTTTTACAACTATTAAATATTTTTAAAAGTGATGGCTTAAAAATTATTAATCATAATCACACGAATAATTATATTAAGAATAAACGCTTACAACAATTTGAAAAATTACTTAATAAAAAAAGTCATAATGCGATAGTTCTTGATAAAAATAGCATTTTAAATCCTCATAATGAGTTAAGTAATGACATATCTTGATACAAATGTTCTTCTCTATGCTACCTTAACATCGGTTGATACTCAAAGTCAGCAAGATAAAGCTATTGAGATATTAAAAAATCTCATAGATGAT
>Ga0256840_1003158_pt1 | contig 13633 bp, 6 predicted proteins | sample 355202metaG_FD_185969 | JGI IMG/M metagenome (GOLD analysis project Ga0256840, IMG submission 185969) | Hydrothermal vent microbial communities from Mid Atlantic Ridge, Atlantic Ocean - 355-202 | ecosystem: Environmental > Aquatic > Marine > Hydrothermal vents | place: Atlantic Ocean: Mid...
TAGCATGACACAGCAAATGACTATAAAGAAATGGCTTCTGCCCATTTTTTCCATCGCCATACTCTTATTGATAATCATGTATGCACTGGGCATTATCGGTGGCGGCTCCAAAATAGAACCGGGGAATACCCCCCCTAAACTGTCACCTGTGCCATCAGGCGCTAAAACACTGACCTTAAAGATTCATCAATCTGATAACTTGATATCATGGCCGGGCACAATCCGCTCCCGTACTGTAGTCAAAATTGCACCTAAATTTAATTCACGCATTCTGGATGTTAATGTTGAAGTGGGAGATGCTGTTAAAAAAGGTGATGTTATTGCTAAACTGGATGAACAGGCAATGCAAGCCACTTACCAAGAAGCTTTAGCAGGCCTTAATGCAGCCAGAGCTCAGGCTGAACAGGCAAATGCCGACGAACGGCGCATTAAAGACTTATTTAATAAGGAAGCCGCTACACGCCAACAATATGACGCCGTTATTGCCCAGGCAAAATCCGCCCGTGCTGCAGTCAAACGAGCGGCCAGCTCTGTTAAAAAGGTTCATGTTAATCTTGGTGAAAATGTCCTGTTGGCACCATTTAATGGCATTATTAGCGAAAGATTACAAGAACCTGGCGACATGGGGTTCCCGAATGCACCCATTGTTATTCTTCAAAAATCTGGTAATTTACGTTTGGAAGCGGCTATTCCAACACATTGTGCCCAGCATATTAAGTTGGGAATGCATGTGGGTGTTCGAATTGACAGTCTAAATAAAAAACTGTCAGGCACTATCAGCGAAATTGCTCCAGAAATTGATCAGCAAACCCGTACCCAGTTAGTCAAAGCTTCGATGCCTAGCTCTGAAGGTTTAGTACATGGTCTGTTTGCCTGGCTTGAACAAAGCTGTGAAAACTCTCAACCCATTCTAATGATTCCTGAGTCTTCTGTACTTCATTACGGGCAGTTGGAAGCCGTTAAAATTGTTGATAACAATCAAGTTTATACGCGCCATATACGGACTGGCAAGCAAACAGGCGACAAGCTGGAGGTATTGTCAGGTCTGCATGAAGGTGAAACTATCTTGGTCAATAGCGGGTTAGCACAATGACAGACGGACAGAATCAAAAAAATGATAGCCTGACGATTAAATTCATAAGGCTCTTTACAGTCTCGCAGTTACCTCTCCTGTTTTTGATTATTTCACTACTAATGGGCGCAGCAGCAATGATCCTCACACCGCGAGAAGAGGATCCGCAAATCATCGTACCCGTAATGGACGTTTTTGTGCAATATCCAGGCGCATCCAGTGAAGAAGTTGAAATGCTCGTCACCACACCTTTGGAAACCCTGCTTAACCAGATTGATGGCGTTAAATATGTCTATTCCGCTTCCATGCCAGGGATGGCAGTAGTGACTGTTCGTTATTTTGTTGGCGAGGATCTAGAAAGCAGCCTGATTAAAACACGCGATAAAATACAGGCTAACGAAGATTTGGTTCCTTCTGGTGTGACAAGCTGGCTGGTTAAGTCAGTGGAAATTGATGATACGCCCATTGTAATGCTGACCTTGTCACCACAGAATGACGTTTATGATTCAATGACTCTGCGCCGTATTGCTGATGAATTGATTGCCCGCCTTCGCAGTACGCCTAATGTTGGAAAAAGCTGGGTCGTTGGGGCAGCCGCAAAACAAATTTCAGTCTATCCTGACCCTAGTAAATTAGTTGCGCGAAATATTACTTTATTAGATGTACAGCAGGCACTGACAAATAATAATATCAATCTGCAGACTGGAAGCTTTGAACAGGGGAATCAGGAAATTCTAGTGGAAGCAGGGCCGTTCATTAAAACGCCAGAACAGGTTGCCGCTACCGTTATTAAAAATATGAATGGCCGATTGGTGTATTTGAGAGACGTCGCCCGTATTATCGATGGCCCGGAAGATCCTCGGCATTATACGCGAATAGGCTTTGGTCCAGCAGTTAATGAGATGACTACAGTTGGTAATGCCGTTGGGGATCAAGCGGTAGCTGGCGAAGAAAGAGAAATGGTCACCATTGCCATTGCCAAACGAAAAGGCAGCAATGCAGTAAGTGTCGCCAAGCAGGTATTAGCGTTGACGGACTCTTTACGCGGCACATTGATTCCTGATGATGTGCTATTAACAGTTAGCCGCAACTATGGTGAAACTGCAGACCACAAAGTAAATGAACTGGTTATGCACCTAGGTATAGCGATTATCACCATTACCGTTTTATTGGCATTAACACTGGGGCTGAAAGAGTCACTCATTGTTTCCATTGCCGTCCCCATGACTTTTGCCATCACACTTTTCTGCGACTTGGCATTCGGTTACACCATTAACCGTGTGACTTTGTTTGCATTGATCCTGTCGCTGGGCTTGCTGGTGGATGATCCTATTGTTGGAGTGGAAAATATTCATCGCCATTATAAAATGCGTAAAGAACCGCCCTTACGCGCTTTATTAACGGCTGTCAATGAAGTTCAGCCACCTACTATTTTGGCAACGTTTGCTGTCATTGTTGCGTTTCTTCCCATGTTCTTTATTACTGGCATGATGGGCCCCTATATGGCGCCCATGGCTTTTAATGTGCCTATTGCCATGCTGCTATCACTCATTATTGCTTTTACCGTGACCCCCTGGGCCAGCTACCGCATATTAAAAAAAGACTACGGCAAACATAATGAAGCGCCTTTCGACCTGAAAAAATCCTTCGGCTACAGACTTTATCAGCGCATTTTACTACCGATTATAGCCACGCCAGCACGCTCACGCTGGTTTATGTTTGCTATTTTTATTGCCTTTATCGGTGCAGCCATGCTTGCTGTGACCCGTGTTGTTCCACTAAAACTATTGCCATTCGACAATAAAAACGAATTGCAATTAATTATCGATATGCCCCGAGGCTCAACTCTGGAGGAAACCGATAATGTGAGCAAAGCGCTTGGACGTTATTTATCAACCGTCAACGAAGTAACTGATTACGAAAGCTATATAGGTTTGGCCTCGCCTATGGATTTTAATGGCATGGTACGTCATTATTATTTACGCAAGGGAAGTTATGTGGGGGATATACGTATCAACTTGGTACACAAAACCCAACGCGAACAGCAGTCACATGAAATTGCCTTAAGAATTCGGCCAACCATAGAAAAAATTAAAAAACAATATGGGGCTAATATTAAAATCGTCGAATTGCCGCCAGGACCTCCAGTATTATCGACAGTAGTCGCTGAGATATATGGTCCGCCAAATGCCAGTTATTCTGAAATTAATCAGGTATCCCGCAGAGTCAGAGGTGCTTTGGAACAGGTTGAAGGCGTAGTTGATGTGGATGACTTTATCGAAGCCCCTCATCAGCAGCTACATTTTATCTTGAACCGCAAACAGGCGGCATTACACGGTATAACCGTCGGGCAGGTCGCACAAACATTGCAACTGGCTTTAGCAGGAGAAAAGCTCGGGGCGGTGCATATTGCTAAAGAACGTCACCCGCTTTCTATTCAGTTGCAACTACCAAGAGATATGCGCTCATCAGCCAGCGACTTAATGGCATTACGCGTTAGAACAGATTCCGGAAAACTGATTCCACTGAGCGAAATCGGGTCTATGGTCAAGGAGACAGGTGACCCGACCATCTATCATAAAAACTTGCGCCGTCTATCTTATGTAACGGCCGAAATGGCTGGACGCAGTCCGGTGGAAGCTGTTTTTGATTTAAATGACTGGCTAGATGAGAACCCATTGCCACAAGGCTATCAGGCTGAAATGACCGGGGAAGGTGAGTGGAAAATCACCGTGGATGTATTTAGAGATTTAGGGTTGGCTTTTGCTGCCGCCATGGTCATGATTTATATATTACTGGTAGGGCAGACAGGTTCCCTAAGCATACCGCTGATTATGATGATTGCAATCCCATTAACCGTTATCGGAATCATGCCAGGGTTTTGGTTTATCAATCTTTTCACTCAGCCCATAGGTGAATATGCAACCCCCATCTATTTTACCGCAACAGCCATGATTGGAATGATCGCTTTAGCTGGGATTGTCGTAAGGAACTCTATTATTCTGATTGATTTCATCGAGCATGCTTACAATCGGGATCAACAGACAACCATGACCGAAGCCCTGATAGAAGCAGGTGCCACAAGATTAAAACCAATACTTCTGACTGCAGCCGCAGCAGTATTTGGCGCCTCCATTATTGTACTGGACCCCATTTTCTCAGGCTTGGCCTGGAGTTTTGTTTTTGGCATTATTGCCTCAACGCTGTTTTCACTGGTGGTTATTCCTGTCGCTTATTATATGATTATGCACAATAAACCCAAATTAATGAATATTGAGGAAGAGCGTTAATCTTAAACGTTTGATTTACTTCTGGAACAAACAACTAGCAGAAAAATATAGGTAGATTGGAGAGTGCCTGGAGACAGAAAGTCATGATACAGGGCAATAGCCCTGTTACTGCGAACGGTGGTTTTCAATATAGTTGTCGCCTCAAGGAAAAACGACCTTTCAAAACCTGATACCTATATTTTGCTACCTAAACAAAGTAGCATTCAATATTGAAAACTGTATGACTTCCATATCGATATTACATCCATATATAGGAACAAGGATTAATAACTTCCGGGTCATTTAATGCGATTAACTAATTTTCCATTTTCCTTGACGATACCGGCAACTTCTTCACCGCTCAACACCTCCTTTTGCTCTAGTAATTCGGCCAATTTACCTAAAATGCTATTATTCTCAGTAAGGATTTGAGTTGCACGCTGGTAACCTTCGTCTATCAAAATTTTGACTTCACTATCAATCAGACATGAAGTTTCTTCACTGTAATTTTTTTCTTCCATTCCCTGACTGCCTAGGTACATTAACTGCTGTCTTTTACCAAAAGTCAATGCTCCCAGCTTTTTACTCATACCCAGCTGCGTGACCATGCCGCGAGCAATTTCCGAAGCACGTTCCAAATCATTAGAAGCCCCGCTAGAGACATCTTCAAAAATAAGCTCTTCGGCAACTCGGCCACCCATTAATATAGCAATCTGGTCTTTTAGCTCTTTTTCAGTAGACAGAAATTTTTCCTGAGTCGGCAATTGTAACGTGTAGCCCAGAGCAGCAACGCCTCGTGGAATAATAGAGACTTTATGTACGGGTTCACCAGTCGGCACACTCACTGCGACTAGTGTATGCCCCGATTCATGGAAGGCAACGCGTCGCTTTTCTGCTGAACTCAATATTCGATGTTTTTTTTCAGGCCCGGCAATAACGCGATCAATAGCCGCTTCAAAATCCAGCATATCAATAGCATCATGACGATTGCGAACAGCGAGAATAGCCGCTTCATTAGCAATATTGGCCAAGTCCGCACCTACAAAGCCTGGAGTCCGTTGGGCTACGACTTTAAGATCGACATCATCGGCTATTTGCATGTTTTGAGTGTGCAGCGCTAGAATTGCAATACGCGCCTCAAGGTCAGGCTTATCAACGACTATCTGCCGATCAAAACGTCCGGCCCGCAGCAAAGCTTTGTCCAGCACTTCTGGTCGGTTAGTAGCGGCCATCACCACAACCCCAGATGAAGGGTCAAAGCCATCCATTTCTGTCAGCAATTGATTTAAAGTCTGTTCCCGTTCATCATGCCCTCCCATCATTGGCCCAATACCACGCGCTCCGCCAATGGCATCTAATTCATCAATAAAGATGATGCATGGTGCTTTCTGTCGTGCTTGATCAAACATATCGCGAACACGCGAAGCGCCCACACCGACAAACATTTCTATAAATTCAGAGCCGCTGATATTGAAAAATGGCACACCAGCCTCACCCGCTACGGCCCGTGCCAATAATGTTTTTCCCGTTCCCGGCGGTCCAACCAGCAAAATGCCTTTAGGCATGTGTCCTCCAAGATGCTGAATAAGCGTGGGGTCCTTAAGAAAGTCGATATTTTCACCAAGCTCCTGTTTGGCATCTTCAACGCCAGCAACATCTTTAAACGTGGTTTTGTTGTCGCCTTCAGGATGGATACGAACACGGTTACCACCAATATTCAGAAAACTTTGCGCCCCTCCGCTCATGCGCTTAGCCATCCAATTCCAAAGTAGAAACAACAGCCCAAAGGGCAATACCCAACTAAATAAAAATGTGCTTAGCCAGTTGTCTCCATGACGAACAGTATATTTCACACCATTTTTTTCTAGCTCATTAGCCAATTCATTATTAAACAGGGGGACGGTGATAAAATAGGGAGTATTCGGTTTGCCTATATCAGTTTCAGTCTCTGTAGCTGAGGCCCTGAATTTTCCTGAAATAATTTTGTCAGTGACAACTGCTTCCTCGATCTCCCCTTTCTGCATTTTTTGCAGAAACTCACTGTAAGGAATTTCTTCCTGCTGCTGATGCTTGAATCCTTCCCATAGATAAAGAGAAGCCATCATAAATACAAGGTAAACCCATAAGCTAAACTCTTGTTTTTTCCATGATTTTTGCTCAAAAGGTTTGTTTATTTCTATTTTTGGATCATCGTCTTTTATATCAAAATTATTTTTTTTCACCGTTATAATCCTATTTTTATTAATCCTAAAAAATCAATTGCAGATATTCTTACCGGATATTTCTAAGCCTATCATAAAAAGGTGAGTATTCGAATTAAATAACCACCGGCCTTTAGCTGGTTAGGTATTAACCTAAATAAATCAGTTGAACGCTTAGTTTAACTGTAACTTGTTAAATAAACTGTTTAATCCAGTTTTTTACTATTCACCAAATGGGTGAGTGTATTTCGCTTCACGGTTTTGTGAAAAATCTGGACAAAAAATTCTGCAGAATAGCTCTCGATAAGGACTACGGCCATTATCTTCGAGCTATTCTTTGCCTTTTTTGCCCAGATTTCCCACAAAATCCGTGCTCAACTGATTTATTTAGGATTAAACGTTAAATCCAGAGTTAGACGCTGTTTGGAAGACTGCACAAGCCTATCCAAGAATAGAAAAAACCTAATAGGTGCCCTATACTTAAAATTCATATCACCTTACTATCTATACAATGCCTTACTTTCTATCCGCACTATTATTACTGACTCTTACTGCTCTCAGCTCATTCAGCCTCGCAGAAACTTCACCCCCTCCTTTATCATTGGCAAAAAACTATAAAGGTCAGATAGATCTGACTCAATACTGGGTTAGCGAAAAAATGGATGGTGTCCGCGCCTATTGGAATGGCCAGCAATTGATTTCAAGACAGGGCAACCCATATTCTGCCCCCACCTGGTTTACCAAGGATTTTCCAAAACAGGCTTTAGATGGTGAACTGTGGCTTGGGCGAGATCAGTTTCAATCTTTGCTCAGTATAGTCAGAAAAAAACAGGCTATTGATAGTGAATGGCGACAAGTCCGCTATTTTGTTTTTGATCTTCCTCAGTTAGATAAACCCTTCACTCAGCGCTTAGACAAACTGCAGCAACTTATAGCTTTGTCCAGCAATCCCTATTTAAAGCTGGTTAAGCAATATCGAATCACTGACAAGACAAGCCTGCAGCAAAAATTGGATAGCGTAGTCGCAATGAGGGGTGAAGGACTCATCTTGCATAATGCAGATGCCCTCTATCATGCTGGGCGAAATAGTGATTTATTAAAAGTTAAGCCCTATTTTGATGCAGAAGCAACTGTGATTGCCTATACCGCTGGAAAAGGTAAATACAGGGGCATGATGGGGGCCTTGCTAGTTGAATCTGCTGACGGGCTGCAATTTAAGATTGGGTCAGGGTTTACTGATCAGCAAAGATCCAACCCACCTAAAATTGGTAAAACCATTACTTACTCCTATCATGGCAAAACAAAAAGAGGCATTCCAAAATTTGCCAGTTTTTTGAGGATAAGAGAAGAAGTCAATAATTAAGCTAAAACGCTCTGTACGAACGTCTCAGTTTTGAACCTAGCTTGGCACTGTCGAGGGTTTTAACATCGTTGTTTTTCCTGTCATAACATTTAAGGTTTTCCATAAACGTTTGAACACTGATTCCTGACAATATGGCAATCCATATTTCTCACACAAGGCTTTTACCTTAGGTTGCGCCCGCTGATAACGACTTAAAGGCATATCTGGCCATAAATGATGTTCAATTTGATAATTCAGCCAGCCATGAAGAAAATCAATTCTATCTGTGCCTGTTGCAAAATTTGTTGAGCCTAGTATTTGCCTAAGATAAAACTCCCCCTTACTCTTTGACTTTTGTTCAAATAAAAATAGATCGTCACCTACATGGTTGGTGCCAATAATCAGGAAAGTATGTAAATTAGCAAATACCTCAGCCATCAATGAGTTAATTAATACATTTGTTGCAGCAGCAGCTCCGCCTATTGCTGCCAGCATTCCGACAGGGATAAACAAAAGCGGGATCAATATAAAGCGAATAAAAGTGTATGGCAATAGACATTGACTCCATAATTGCCTGCCTTCCGGCTTCAACGGATTCCATTCATCTGCTCTAGAATATTCAGGCTCTGGATTACCCTCTTTTTTAGCTTTAAACTTTCTAAGCTCTTTAAGAGTTGAAGGGGCATAATAAAGAAATTTCCAGGTACAGGCCATCAATGCCAAAAAGATATACCTTACTGGCATGGGCATCTTTATGTTTAAAAACTGTTCCATATTAAATTCGACTTGATCAGGGTCTGCCTTTTCCCCTAAATTATAATGATGCATATCATTATGCTCTTTATCCCAGGCTTCGGGCAGCATCCACTCCATCCAGTCAATAAATCGTCTATTTCCTCGCGCAAAGCCTTTACTTGTGTAGCGTTTAGGCATACCTTCTATTTTATCGTAAGCGCGGTGTGTTATATGATGTGCAATGGTAGTCCAGCGTGTAGTACTCCCTTGACTGATTAGATATGCAGAAATAGGATTAAAGGGGATTATCCAGGCTGTACCATAACCTATCAAAGTGCATATTCGCCCCCAGCGCTCTATTTTTTTTAAATATTTAAAGTCTTCTTCGCCTAAATCGGCTAAAACTTCATTACGAATTTCATCTAAATCCTTAGCCAATTGCTCTCGGTCAATTGTATGGTAGATATGTTTGCTCAAACCTTTTCCTCTTTTTTATCGCTATCTTAACCAACAGATATACTTAATTTTAATATTTAGAAGCAAGGCCTTAACCCCATTTCCAAATCGCTATCATTTTTAGATCATTAAAAAACCATAACAATTAACTGGTAATTATAAATCGCACAGCATCTAATCTCAACTGTGCCTGCGCAATATTCTCATGCGCCAACCTAGCCATATCCTTTAGCCGGTCTATTTCCTGCTCTTTGATGCTTGGGTTGATTTTTTTCAATCTAACCAGGCGATTGACTTCAGCTGTTAACACATCTAACATTTTCTTATTACCTTCAGTAAGCAGCATCTGCATTTCTTGCTTTGCAATTCCCTCGGCCTTTTTAATTGTATCAGTCAAATGTTCTCGCTGGCTGTTTATAAAAGTGACGACCTGGCCTTTATCAAACCGGTTATTTGTTTCAAATAAACTATGGTGAGAAAACTTTTGGCTAACATCCGCCTTATTCTGATCCATCAGCACTCTGATGGGGGTATGGGGTAAAAACCGTCCTATCTTCAATTCTGCCGGCGCACTGCATTCTATAATAAACAATAGCTCAAGCATAAACTGTCCTGCATTAAGCTCCGGATGTTTAACCACACTTAGGACTGCATTTCCCGTTTCGCTGGAAAGTACCAAATCCATTGCCCCCATTACCATCGGATGTTCCTGGGTGATAAATTGCATATCTTCTCTGGCCAGTGCAATATTCCGATTGACTGTTACCGTCATGCCCTCTTCTGAAAGCATGGGAAAATAGGAAATCCGCATATTTTCACTGGGCTTGAGGATATTGCAGTCCACAGAATGGTATTCAACATCCACTCCATAGCAATCAAACAAAGACTCTAGATACGGCCATAATGACCCGTCCCTTTCGATAGTGTTCAATTGCTCAATCAATTCTTGCGCCTGCTCTTGCCGACAGGAATTCAATTCTAACAATTGATCCCTGCCCTTGTGCATATCCTGTTCTATTTTTTTATTTAGCTGCTCTGTTTTAGCAACTAAAGCATCTACATCCTGCTGATTGACAGTATTAAGTACGCTGGATAATTCATCGGCAAGTTGACTGGCTACTTGAGAGGCCGCTGAACAGTTGTGCTGAAACGCATTAAAGCCTTCTTCATACCAACGATAAAGCACCTGCTGAGGCGAGTTAAGCAAATAGGGAATATGAATTTGTATCACATGCTTTTGCCCAATACGGTCTAGCCGGCCAATACGCTGCTGCAGTAAATCTGGGTTTTCAGGCAAATCAAATAAAATCAAATGATGTACCATCTGAAAGTTTCTGCCTTCACTGCCAATTTCAGAACAAATCAGCAAAGGTACAGTGCTTTCTTCATCTGAGAAATAAGCGGCAGCCCGATCCCTTTCAATAATACTCATGCCTTCATGAAAAACGGCGCAGGCAATGCCCTTTCTTGTTTTTAAAATTTGTTCTATTTGAATAACTGTTTCGGCTTGCCTGCAAATCAGCAAAGCCTTTGCGCCATCTTCTTGCAACTCGACTAATTTATCCAATAGCCAGCTAAAATAAGGGCTGTCTTCTAATATCGGTGACTCGACTCCCCTTAGCGGATAACCGTAGCTTTCACGCTCAGGAAAACCCTTGACCGTTTGTCTAGAGTTTCTAAATAAAATACGCCCCGTACCATGATGATCCAATAACAAATTAATAAGTTCTTCTCTTGCCTTATCTGCCGTATTTTTATCATTAACCTCTTCCAGCAAAGCTGTAGCATTATCCTGCTGGAGCAACGCAGTTAAAATTTGCTGCTGTGCGGGATTTATAACTTCGCCTGAAATTAAAATTCTAGCGGCTTCAGCAACAGGTGCAAATTGTTCTTCTTCTGCTAAAAACTGTTCAAATTGATAAAACCGGTCGGGGTCTAACAGTCTTAATCGGGCAAAATGACTTTCTTTGCCTAATTGCTCAGGTGTAGCTGTCAGCAAAATTAAACCGGGGGTCGCTGTTGCCAATTGTTCTATAAACAAATAGTCTGCACTTGGATTCTGTTCATTCCATTCCAAGTGATGCGCTTCATCTACTACCACTATATCCCAGCCTGCTTCTAAGGCCTGCTGCTGTCTCCGTGGATATTCTGAAAAGAAAGCTTGTGAACACATCACCAGCTGCTCCGTAACAAAAGGATTCTGCTCATTAATTGCTAGACAGCGGTCTTCATCAAAAATGCTAAAGCGCAGATTAAAGCGCCTTATCATTTCCACTAGCCACTGATGCAGTAAGCTTTCGGGTACAATAATCAATTGTCGCCGGCTTAAACCATTAATTAAACGGTATTGAAGAATCAGCCCGGCTTCAATGGTTTTGCCCAATCCCACCTCATCAGCCAACATAACGCGCGGCTCAACCCGGCTAGCAGCTTCATGAGCAATATACAGTTGATGCGCAATTAAAGAAGCTCTTGCTCCTTGCAAGCCTTTTACTGCTGATTGCTGGTGCTTCTGCTGCCTTAGCCAGGTTTCATAACGCAATGAAAACCAGGCAGAAGGGTCTATCTGTCCTGTAAACAGCCTGTCCTGCGGCTTGTTAAATTGGATATGGTGATTTAAATCCATCTCCTCTAAAAAGTACTGAACGCCTAAAGCATCAACACCAGCATAAACAAGCAACCCATCCTGCTCAATAATCTCTTTAACGATAAACTTTATATTTTCAGTAGATTCAACCTCATCACCTACAGAAAATAGGGCACGAGTTAAAGGTGCATTATCTATCGCATAAACGCGTTTATCGCCTGTTGCCAGATACAGCACAGAAACTCGGTTAAATTCCACCTCTAAAATCAGGCCTAAACCTAATTCAGATTCAGTATTGCTAATCCAGCGCTGTCCAGGAACAAAATCATTCATATCTTTAAGTTTTACCTGCCTACTTAGTAATGGGCGAAATACCCACAGCCTCACGGATTGACCGCATAAAGGGCACACTAATCTCCCGAGCTTTAGCAGCACCCTCCTGCAATTGATCCTCTATATGTTCAGGCGCATCCATTAATGCGTGATAACGCTCTCTTGCCGGAGCGATTTCCTCATTAATTTTTTCAAACAGCACTTTTTTCATTTCCCCCCAGGCAATGCCCTCAGCATATTGCTGACGAATTTCTGCCACTTCATCCGCTCTGGCAAAAGCTTTATAGATGCCAAATAAAGTACAGCCATCTGTTTCTTTAGGCTCACCCGGTTCTAATGAATTGGTTTTAATTTTATTAATTAATTTTTTAAATTTCTTCTCGGTCTCAAACAAAGGAATCGTATTATTGTAGCTTTTGCTCATTTTACGGCCATCTAAACCTAATATTGTAGCGGCATGCTCATCAACTACGGCTTCCGGAATTGAAAAATGTTCACCGTATATGTGGTTAAAACGCGATGCAATATCACGCGCCATTTCAATGTGCTGAATCTGATCTTTTCCTACAGGAACTTTATCTGCATTAAACATCAGCATATCTGCCGCCATTAAAATCGGATAGCCAAACAGCCCCATATTAATGCCTTTATCGGGATCATCGCCATCATTCTCGCTAACTGCAGCTTTATAGGCGTGAGATCTATTCATTAATCCTTTAGCCGTAACGCAAGATAGCATCCAGCATAGCTCTGGTATTTCCGGCACATCAGATTGCCGATAGAAAACTGCATTCGATGTATCTAGCCCTAGGGCCAGCCAGGTTGCTGCAATTTCAAGACTTGACTGTCTGACTCTGGCAGGTTCTTGACACTTAATCAATGCATGATAGTCTGCAAGAAAATAAAAAGGTCTGACATTTTCATCTTTGCTTGCTTCTATCGCAGGACGAATCGCACCTGCATAATTGCCTAAATGAGGCGTACCTGTTGTTGTAATGCCGGTAAGGACAATTTGTTTACTCATATCAGCTACAGACTGTTAATCAAAAGGGATAGATTCTACACAAAAAGTACGAAATTGTCATCGTGAGGTGTTGCGAAAACAGGGCTAATTGATTCTTCAGCTATAGAGCTGATCCATCATAAGACTGGCATTCTGACTGAACAGCTCCAAAAAAACCGAGTATAGTTTTCCACAGTTAAATATGAGATAAAACTATGCAGCTGGATCGGCTGTCAGTCAGACCTATTTTAAAACAAGAATGCTGGAGCTTTATTATTATTCAGGAGCCATCTCGAAAATGGGTGAAACGGTCTGGTATGTAGCAACGCATGACAGCTAATGGGTCGCACGGGTCAGGTTTTCTGACATTTCAGATAATGTTATTTCCGGCGATCGGTTAAGTGCCTTTTCTACGGCCTGTATTTTAAATCCTTCGGTGTATTTTTGACTCATTTTTTTTGTCCTCTTAAAGTTAAACTTAGAGGCGACAGCTATTCTGACACAGGGGGATGCTAAGGGAGAAATCCAAGTGGAAGCCCCACAAGGATCAGAGTACCAATGCGAAGCACAGGGGCGGAGCAACGCGTAGTAGTGATGAAAGTCCTGTAATGGGGCTGGATCGAAGGGGTTGCGTC
>Ga0256840_1003159_pt1 | contig 13630 bp, 10 predicted proteins | sample 355202metaG_FD_185969 | JGI IMG/M metagenome (GOLD analysis project Ga0256840, IMG submission 185969) | Hydrothermal vent microbial communities from Mid Atlantic Ridge, Atlantic Ocean - 355-202 | ecosystem: Environmental > Aquatic > Marine > Hydrothermal vents | place: Atlantic Ocean: Mid...
ACCAGAGAAACAGCTCGCTTGCTTAAAATGCACCATATTGACCTCAAAGATATGCCAGAGGAAGGCCCTGATCCCCTCCTTGGCCAGTATACCGGTGCGGCTACTATCTTTGGGCGCACTGGGGGTGTGATGGAGGCTGCCCTGCGTACGGTTTACGAAATAGTCACAGGCAAGACCCTTCCCAAGCTAGAATTCGAAGAACTCGGGACATTAAACGGTGTAAAGACCGCAAGTCTGAAGATAAATGGCAAGAAACTTAGAGTGGCCGTGGTCCACGGACTGGCAAACGCCCGTCGGGTTTGCGAAGACGTGAAAAAAGGCGGAGAATTTTCTGAATACGCCTTTATCGAGTTCATGGCCTGCCCAGGAGGTTGTATTGGTGGTGGCGGACAGCCTATCCCTACCAACTTAGAGACCATCAAGGCCAGAATAGCTGCGCTAAACACCGATGACCAACAGCACGAAATCAGAAAATCACACGAAAACCCCGAGATAAAACAGGCTTATACCGAATTTTTGCATCACCCCCTGAGTCAAGTTGGCCATGAACTGCTACACACGCATTACATCAACCGTGCCAAGGATCTTAAAGACCCGCGCCCGTTAAATGTCCCTCAGCAGGAGCAAACAGAAACTCGTGATTTTCTGCACAGCTAATGGGCCATTGTTTTACAAGATTTTTTTTTGGAGGGTTAGGATATGTTAACCGCGAAAGAAAAGGCCTGGCGGGAAAAAAGGCTCAAGGAGATCCTTAAGTGGGAGGAAAACTCTCCTTATGAAGATTTTATTGATCCAGCAAAGATCTGGGAGATCCTTGAGCGCAAGAAAAACCCTGACAGGCAGGAAATATTAGACATCATGGCCAAGGCACGGGATAACGCCTCTTCCGGGGCTATGCTTGCCCCTGAAGAAGTTGCTGCCCTTGCTAATCTTAAAGACCCGGATCTCTGGGAAGAGATATTTGAAACGGCTTTCTGGATCAAAAATAAGGTTTACGGCAACCGAATTGTGCTTTTCTCACCACTTTATATCTCGAGTCTTTGCGTTAACAATTGTGTCTATTGTGGCTTTCGTGAAAGCAACGAATTCGTGGAAAAGAAAAGGCTTTCCCTGGAACAACTTGATGAAGAAATACGTGTGCTAACGGAGATGGGGCAAAAAAGGCTTATTGTGGTTTATGGGGAACACCCTGAAAGTGACGTGGCCTTTATGTGCCAGACCATCGAACGCATCTATAGCCAGAAGTTCGGAAACGGAGAGATAAGACGGGTAAATGTAAACGCACCGCCTCTTTTCAAAGAAGAATACGAAGAAATAAAAAAAGTAGGCATAGGGACCTATCAGGTCTTTCAGGAAACCTATCATCCCGATACTTATCGGCGTTTGCACCCCAAAGGCACTCTTAAAGGGCCTTTTCGCTGGCGGCTATTTGCCTTACATCGTGCTCAGGAGGCCGGGATAGATGACGTGGCTCTCGGGGTCTTGTTTGGGCTTTACGACTGGCGCTATGAGCTTCTAGGCCTTTTATACCACGCCCAGGCCCTGGAAAAAGAATTTGGTGTTGGCCCTCACACTATTTCTTACCCCCGGCTTGAACCTGCGATGAATACACCCTTTAGTGTTCATTCGCGCTTTCGCGTAAGTGACGAAGATTTTAAAAAGCTGGTGGCTATTATCAGGCTGATGTGTCCTTATACAGGCTCCATCCTCACTGCCCGAGAACCCGCGCCCTTGCGGCAGGAACTTATTAGAAAAGGCGGGGTTTCCCAGATGGATGCCGGCAGTCAGATCGCCGTTGGGGGGTATGCCACCTTAAAACGAGAAAATATCCCTGACAAACAGCAATTTATCATCCAGGATACCCGAAGTATCGAAGAATTTATTTTTGATCTCTGCAAGGAGGGGTATTTACCCTCTTTTTGCACGGCATGTTATCGCGAAGGGCGCACAGGCGAGAACTTCATGCCCCTTGCCAAATACGCTACGGTAAAACACTTCTGCATTGCCAACGGGATCCTTACTTTTCAGGAATACCTGCTGGATTATGCCTCACCTCAACTAAGAGAAATAGGCGAAAAAGAGATTATCCCGCGCTATCTTTCATGGCTTGAGGAAAACCTGGCTCCTGCTGCCAAAAGGGTAAGAGAACTACTTGCCAAACAAAAAGAAGGTCGCCGGGATTGTCACCTGTAATGGCCGCTTTCCCCAAAAGTTTTCTACAGGAACTGGCCCATAAAGCATGTGAGCGTTATTCCTTAAAAAGGGTCTATTTCGCCGAAGTTTTGGGCAAAAGAAGGCATTTTTTGACAGGAGCAGGCCAGGAATCCTTTTTACCTTCAAAAAGCGCGGCTCTTAAAGGCAATTTAGTGGTCTTCTGGCAAGGGGAGCTTCCGTGTGCTGAAGAAGAGTTTTTAAACTTTCTGAAAGAAGAGATTAACCGGGGTTTGTGCCGTGAAAGATAGCCGCATTGAGCATGATCTTTTGGGTGAAAGGGAAGTGCCTTCTCAGGCCTATTGGGGGATCCATACCCTTAGGGCCCTTGAGAACTTTCCTCTTTCTCCTTATCGGGTGCACCCTGAGCTGATAACAGCCCTTGCCATGGTTAAGAAGGCCTGTGCCAAGGCCAATCTTGAGCTTGGCTATCTTCCGGAAAAAATAGGGCAAAGCATTATAGCCGCCTGTGACGAGCTCATGGCCGGGGAGCTTGCCGATGAAATCGTAGTGGATGCCCTTCAGGGTGGTGCCGGAACATCCACCAACATGAACATAAACGAGGTGATAGCCAACCGGGCCAACGAGCTTTTAGGCGGGAAAAAAGGAGATTATCATCTGGTGCATCCCCTGCACCATGTAAATCTTCATCAATCCACCAATGATGTTTATCCCACCGCCATCAAAGTCGCAGCCATACGGCTTTTAAGGGAACTTGAAGCCAGTTTGGCCAAGCTCCAGGCTGCTTTTCAAGAAAAGGAAAAAGAATTTGCTTCCATAAGAAAGATCGGGCGCACCCAATTGCAGGATGCCGTGCCCATTACCCTGGGGGTTGAGTTTTCGGCCTACGCCGAGGCCCTGGCGCGGGACAGATGGCGGGTATTTAAGTGTGAGGAACGCCTAAGGGTAGTTAACCTGGGAGGCACTGCGGTAGGAACAGGGATCGGGGCACCCAGGAAATATATCTTTCTTGTGGTGGAAAAGCTTCGCGAAATTACTTCCCTGGGCTTAGCCAGGGCTGAAAACATGGTAGATGCTACCCAGAACCACGATGCCTTCGTGGAGGTATCCGGCATCCTAAAGGCCCACGCGGTAAATCTCTTTAAAATCGCCTCTGATCTTCGTCTGCTTTCTTCAGGTCCTGTGACCGGACTTAGAGAAATCAGGCTCCCTGAAAGGCAGGCCGGCTCTTCCATCATGCCTGGCAAGGTCAATCCTGTGATTTGTGAAGCGGTGACCCAGGTGGCCATTAAAGTCATGGCGAACGACTTTATTATTACCCAGGTCTGCCAGCACGGAGAGCTTGAGCTGAATGCTTTTTTACCTCTGCTAGCTCATGCCTTGCTTGAGAGCCTTTCCCTCCTCACCAAAGCCAATCAGGTATTTAGAGAAAAGTGTGTAGAAGGTATTTCAGCCAATCAAGAAGTTTGCCAGGTCTATTTTAACCGCAGCTGGGGGGCGGTTACCGCGCTGGTGCCTTTTATCGGTTACGAAGCAGCCACCGAGGTAGCTCAATTAGTACAAAGCACGGGCAAAAGCGTGCGGGAAATAGTGATTGAAAAGGGGCTCCTTGACGAAGAAACCCTTGATTGGCTCCTTTCTCCTGAAGCCTTAACGGCGCTTGGATATCGAGATTAGCAATTGTTTTAGTAGAGACCTTTAAGGCCCCTTCAGGATCCGTTCCTATCTTTCGTTCCGAAAAATGGGAACGGATCCCTTGCGGTTGTACTAGCAATACTGATCCCGATGATTTTGCAAAGGTCTCTAATGATTTTGCAAAGGTCTCTAATAGTGTTATTTTCTGTAATTTCGCAAAGATTTTCGTTATAATCTTAGATTTGATGAATCAAAAAGAAGCTCTCCCTTGGGGAATTCTCGACGAGAAAGATTGGCTCATATTAAAAGACCTTTACGCCACTGCTCCTGACTGTGCCAAGTTTCTTTCAAGAAGACTCCGCCTTGACCTTGGAGACACCATGGAAAGGCTTCGTAAGCTCGAAGCCCTGGGTTTTCTTGAAAGGGTAGGGGGAAGGTTTCTTAAGAAAAAGGGGCTTAAAAAACCCAAGCACATGAACCATACCTATTACGAACTCTCAAGGCCCTGCCGCCTGTATTTAAGGAAGATACTTTTTGAAGGGCAATAAAAAAGGGGGCGCAAAGCCCCCCTTTTTCTGATCAGGATTTTAATTTTTACCGGAAACAACCTCTTTCAATGGCGTGATACATAACCTTAAAAATATCTATGTTATCTCTATAATCACCATCATAGCGAGCTTTCAGCGCGACCGAGCAAACTCCCTTGGCATAGATAGGGATGAGACTATTGGTGTGATGATGCCAGCCTTCACAACCAACACCCCAGCACTGGTTTTTGATGACATCGTCACCGGTTACATCGCCTACAGGTTGAAGGTGACCGGTTTCGTGATCTGCAGTAACAATAACAAGGGTATTGTCCCAATTGCTGCCGTTAGTGGGATCATTTACCCAGTCGATGACGGCTTTTACCGCATTATCGAAGTCAATCATTTCTTCAAGCAAGCGGGTCATATTGTTGGCGTGTCCGGCCCAGTCAATAGCTCCTCCTTCAATCATCACGAAAAAGCCATCTTCATCTTGTTCCAGCACATGCAGAGTAGCCTTGGTCATAGTTTCAAGAGAAGGAACCGAAGAGATGAAGGCCTGGCCGCCTACTTTCCAGTCATCTTCAGGGTTTCCGTCGTCAATATTACGGGAGAACTGAAGGGTATCGGCTACACGGGCCAAACCAAAGACACGTTTCGGCATAGGCCCACCATGAAAGAGTCCGTCTCCGTCGGCCAGGTCTTCAAAATCAGCCTTTTCATCTACAAAGACTCTGCCTCTAAAACCGTTTACGACTTTTTCATACAGGGTTTCGCCGTCCTGGTCATCAATATAGGGGCCTTTGTTACGGGAGAAGTAATAGTAATTGGGCTCCTCACGAAGATTGCCATTATCGTCATAATACGGATGTCCCGCGCCCATGATCACGTCTAAATTTGAAAAGATCATCTGTCTTGCAATTTCACCGTAGTTTTTACGATACTGAGTTTTGGCGATAAAAGCAGCTGGTGTTGCATGGGAAAAAGGAACGCTGGTAACTACACCGGTAGCCATGCCTTTGGCTTCGGCAAAATCTACGACAGTAGGGTAGTATTTAACGGTATAGGGTTCATCAGCGGGATAGCCTTCAGGTTTAGCTACAACATTTAAAGCGTATTTTACGGTTTTGTGTCCTGAGGCCAGGGCACTACCTGCAGCGGCAGAATCTGTAGCACCTTCATCAACATAAGCAGGAACAGGCTGGATTTGCCAGGGCGTATAGCCTCCGAGGGTGGGATCATAGGAACCAAGTTCTGACGGATCATCCCAATACTCACCAGAAAGCCCGCCTTCACCGGTGGAGTTGCGCATAAAAGTTGTCATGTAGCCGAAATTAGGCAAGCTTTCCATATTGGTCTTTGAAACATTTAAGTATTTGCGCAGGGCATCAACATGCCAATAGCCCATGCCATCGCCAATGAGCAAAATTACATACTTTGCCTTTTTGGCCTGGGGTTTATGATAGGCAAATCTGTGGGCTGCTTTAGCATCAAGCCCGTAAACTAGTACCAAACAAACGACAAACAACAGTAAGAAACGTAACCTTTTAATCATTTTCCCCCTCCTATTTTTTTATTTTTAGGCCCTTTTGGTCCTGAGGCCTAAGTAGCCGAGAAAACTTAAAGCAAGACCAACTAACATTACGGTGGACGGCTCAGGGACAGGATTAGGTGAATTTACCGGGGCTGAAAAATCAATGCGATATGAAATGGTATCTCCTGTGGTTCCATCCCAATAAGCCAAAGGTTGATTGCTTTGTGGGGCAAATTGTTGATCGTAAGGAGAGTCAGGAAAAATTTCGTTATCAAAAATATCATAGGGATCATAGTCATAAGAGGAAATACCAAGGTAATAAATTCCTGCGGGAAGATTAGCATCATAAATACGGGAGGTTAAATCTGTAGTAGTATCATCATTTGCCCATACTCCGTATCCGTTAACATCGAAAAGGAAAAGCTGGGTATCAAAATCTGGTTGATTCACTGGGTCGGGATTAACAGTAGTTATTTCGAGAGCACCGCCATTCCAAGAGAAAACGAAAAGATCCGCACTGTTTTGCTCTACGGTACCAAAAATCTGGGTAGTCGCGTTGATAACTTCTTGGGCTGTATCAAGTGTTTCACCGGCATCACCTACTTCAGTAAAAGAAACCGCATAACCCTTACCAATACCTAATAAAAGCCAAACAACTAAACCCAAGACAATCTTTCTCATAGTCCCCCTCCTAAATTTTGTTTTGGATGGATTATCCCTGGAGAAAGTTACAAAGGTTTTACTGAGCCTTTAATTTTTGGTGACCGATCTTTGCTCGGGAAGGGGGTTGTTTTTGTCTGTAACGCTTGCAAGTAAAAATTACCGGGGGAAAGCTATAATTTGGCTTGTCCAAAATTTATGTTATTACTTCATCAAAACTTGATTTGTCTATCAAGAAATTTGCAAAAAATTTTTGAGATGCCTACTGGTTTGACCGACAGTAAAGAAGAGTTTACAAAATCAAAATGGAGGCTCCTTTTCATGCTCTTTAAAAATGTTTGTAAAATTTTAATCTTGGGATTTTTAGTTTTATTGTTTTTTGGGCAAAGCTTATCCGTTAATGCCGCTCAAGTTAGGTGGGCCACCCATAGTTTTACCAATCTTGCTCATCGCGGGACTTATCCTGAAAGTATTAAACGCCTTGGATACCAAAAGATTCAAGTTGATCTGTCTCCTATTGTTGGGAGCAACGTATTGAGGGCGACACTTTTCGTAAATATTAATCCATATTGGTACGTTCGCTTTCAAAAAACTCAGGAACGTAAATTCTGTCTGGTAACAGAAGAGAATCCAGAAAACTGTTTGCCACCTAAGCCACCACGTTTCCAATCTTTTGATGTCACCCAGGCAGTAAAAGATGCTGTTTCTGCCGGAAAAACAAGCATAATCTTTCTTCTCAAAACTGCTCCAGCTCACGATTTTGGAAACCCGCCCTTTTATAAAGACGAAGAAGGAAATACGCTCATACATCTCGATGTTACCTGTGATAGACCGCTTCCTGAAAACCATGCCTATGTCTCACAGCCTTTGGGGCTATCGGCCTACGCAAAAGATGGAGATACCATGCTTGTGTGGCGGGACCCCGACCCCATTATCAATAGTAACGACATTACTATCGAGGAATACAAAAATTTCCTGAAAAAGGCCAATAATCCCCATGAGATTCGTTTTCGTATATACCGTAGCGAACAACCTATTACTCCTGAGACCATTGCTCAGGCTAAACTGATTGACGAGATAGATCCTTTTAGTATCTGGGATGAGGAATTTTACGGAGCTCTTTGGACAAACGCCTCTTTCAACAATAAACCTGTCCCAAGACTTCCTGTTAAAGACGGGGTTCTTGCTGATTACGACCAGGGGATTTACGTGTTCCGTAATGAAACCACAGGCCAGTTTTATTATGCAGTGGTAAAGGCCATCGATGGCCAGGAAGACTTTTCTCAAATAGTTCCCGGAGAAAATTCTCTTAAAGAGCCGGTCAAAGAATCCCCCGGGTCTGGGCTGGTACTTTTACGTTTAAAAGAGATTCGTGATAAGTTTTACTATGTAGATGGTCCTATTGAGATGAATTTTTTTGTGCGCTGGGAAGCCCCTCCTTATTCCAATAAACCAAGTGCCCCTTACAACTATTTAGTGGCAAGGTCTCTTAATCCCAAACACCAACCTCCAGGCGATATTCATTCTGTAGATATTGGTCTGCACTGCTGGGGTGGTTCTCTTCTTTCAGGTTATCTCTGGTGGTACGAAGCAGAAAAAGGTTCTCTCTTGGTCACCACTAACCAAAGGCCTTATGATTGGTGGACAGCCTATAGCACTGCTTATGGTACCTATCTCAATTATACGGACACCACTGTCGAAAATTATAACCAAAGGCGCATTCTTTCATTTGTTAACGACTTTGTAGCCAAACACTGGCAGATAGATCCCGAACGTATAATTCTATCTGGCCGCTCTATGGGTGGCTCAGGGGCTGTGATGTGGGGGGTGCGTGCTGGAAATTACTTTGCCTATGTTAAAGCTGGTGTGGGAATTTACATTCCCAAAGAGAGTCCAGGTTTTACCAATAGTTTTTATAAGGTTTTTGGCTATCCTTCCTGGAACATACCATACGATGACACTGGACTTGATGCATATACTTATTGGGATACTGAACGGTGGCTCTATCAAAACGTCACAAAGGAAACTCCTTTTATCGTTTTTGCCAATGGTCGAAATGACAACGCTATTGGTTGGCCACAGGCTTGGAAAGTTGTAAAGGCTATGATAGCCACCAAGCGGCCATTTGTTTTTCGCTGGGATATGAGCGGACATGGTTGTCGAGCACATTTCCCAGGAGGAGGGGACCGTACGCCGACTATCTTGATACGCAAGGATCAAAGTCTTCCTGCTTTTACTAACTGTTCTCTTGATACACCTCTGGGGGAAACCCCTGAAGAAGCTCCAGAAAAGGGCCAGATCAATTATTATCTTCTCTGGAAAACAAACGATCTTGTGGACGAACAATCAAGCTGGGAAATCACGGTTTACCTTTCTCAAAAAGCTCCTAAAGATTCCTGTACGGTAGACATAACCCCGAGACGCTTACAGCGGTTTAGTGTTAAGAAGGGTCGTACTTATCACTGGCGTAATATTGATCTAAAAAGCAATACCGTTATTCAGGAGGGAAAAGTTTTTCCTGATGAATACGGACTTTTGACCCTTCCAGGTGTAATAGTTAAAAAGACTGCCAACAGGATTTTGATTTCCGAAAACAATTTCTCTTTGGTCCTAAATCCCTTGGAAATCGATGAACCTTTGGTTGTTGGACGCTCGGCAACTTTGGCAATTAAAGCAACAGGAGGAATCAAACCTTACTATTTTGCCTTGACCAATGGCTCCTTACCTCCGGGACTTTTTTTCGATGAAAAAACAGGAGAAATAGCTGGAACCCCACAAAAAGAAGGCTCTTATATTTTTGAAATAACTATTAGTGATAGTTCAGGACAAACAGTTCGAAAAAACTATATCCTTACCGTTCATCCTGAAAGATTGCCGATACCCACCACAGAAGACGAAGAAGTCTCTGAGGCGCAAAAAATTGTTGTTTCTCCTGAAGAGGCTGAAGCCCTACCTTCTATTGTGGCAAGTGCACCTCCCTATAGCACCATTTTACTTGAAGATGGCTATTACAAGTTAAATAAAACGATTTGGATCCGCAAAGAGGGGATAACAATTAGATCTTTTTCGGGAAATCGAGAAAAAGTGATACTTGATGGTGATTTCAAGGTAGGGGAAATTATAGGTATTTTAGCACCTAAGGCAACCATAGCTGATTTAACAATCAAACGCGCTAAATATCATGCTATTCACTTGGGTGGAAACGGACATTACGTAAAATTACTGAATCTCCACCTTCTGGATTGTGGTGAACAACTAGTCAAGATCAATCCTAGTGCTCAAGGCGACATGAACGACTATGGAATCCTTGCTAACTCCCTTTTAGAATATACTGATGAAGGACGTATCAATATTCGTGATCCTTTTGGCAACGGTGCTTGCTATACCAACGGGATTGACGCCTTAAAAGCCAGAGGTTGGCGTGTGGTTAATAATGAGTTCAAAAACATATATTGTTTGCCTGGCCGAAGTCTTCCTCAAGCAATACTTTTTTGGCAGGGTTCCCGGGACACTATTATCGAAAACAACAAAATTATAAATTGTCCGGTAGGGATACAGTTAGGTCTTGGTAGCAATCGCCTGCGTAATTACCCAGATTTAAATTATTTTGCCCCTCACATTGGGGGAGTAGTGCGCAATAACTTTATATTTGCTGATATCAACCATTTGTTTGATACCGGTATCGGCCTTTGGGGTGCCAAGGACGTAAAAGTTTTAAACAACACCATATTTACGCCCGATCATGATTCCTTTGCTAGCATTGATCTCCGTTACCAGGATACCCAAGCTTTTTTGGCCAACAATCTGCTTTATAAGCCGGTAACCTATCGTGGAGGAAGCGCAGAGGAAAGAAAAACGGTATTAGCCCAAGCGGAATGGTTCAGGGATCCTGAGGCTGGAGACCTTCATCTTGCTTACGAAGTTCCTGAGCTGGTAGATCAAGGAATTTCTCTCGGAGACGATCTGGTTTACGACATAGATGGCATAGCCCGTCAGGGATTGCCTGATGTGGGAGCAGATGAGTGGCAACCCCTTCTTTGTGCACCAGGGAATTTAAATGCTTGCTTTTCTCCTGATGAGTGTGCAAACGCTGGCGGCTTTTGGTACGAGGAGGAGTGTCACGAAACACCGCCTAAAGTTTTAGCAGATTTGGTGGTAAAACGCGTTGTTACTCCCCGATACTGGCGCCATGGAAGACGTGTGAAAGTTACCGTATTGATAGAAAATGTCGGCTCTGCCAATGTCCAGAAACCTTTTGCCGTGGAGCTTTATTTTGGAGAGGACTTGATTGCCAAAAAATTAGTTTCAAACGTTGCAAAAGGTAAACGCAAGCTCGTAATATTCCGAGTATTAGCTCCCGAGAGGCCACAAAGGTTTGACTTAAAAGTTATAGTCGATCGAGAAAACCTCATTTCTGAGACTGATAAAACTAATAATTCGGGGAAAAAGTCGATCATTATACGGTAAATTCCTAAGAGACCTTTGCAAAATTGTCAGGATCAGTATTGCAAACAAACCGCAGGGATCCGTTCCCATTTTTCGGAACGAAAAATAGGAACTGATCCTGAACGGGCCTTAAGAAAAGGTGTTTTGCAAAGCTCTCTCCTATTAAAATTAGTTGACGCCATCGAAGTCTTATTAGAAAATTGCAACACAATCACATTAAGCTTTGGAGGGGTTTATAATGAGAAGCCAAGAATTGCAAGAACTTGAAGACCTTCTTAAAAATTGGGCCCCTTCTCCTGCCAAGGAGGCCTTTCTTCGCCTGCGCAAGGCCTTAGAGGCGCTAGAAGGGGTGGAAATATCATTTAAGGCCCGGCCTGGAATTACTTATTCGCTTAGGGGTAAACACCCACAACAAAATAAACGTCCTCTTTTTGTCATGATTGATGTAATCGACGATGATCCCTCTAACCGCTGGCTTTCAGTTTGTTTTTACGATGCCTTAATTTCTGATCCCAAAGAACTTGGCAATTTTGTGCCTGGAGGTCTTTTGGGAGAGGATGCACGTTGTTTTGATCTAGAAGATTTCAAAGAAGAATTATTAGCCTATCTGGAAGAAAGACTTAGTGAGGCCTACCAGCGTGCTTCGCAGGAAGGTTCTTAATACTTAATAATAGTTGATCACAGAGCCTTTCTGAAAAATTTTTCAGGGGGGACCATGAAAAAGTTTTTGCTGATTTTTTCTTTGCTTTTGTTTTTAATCCCTTTTTTGGAAACTGCTGTCTTCGCCAAAGATAGTCCCAAAGTAGCAATTGTGATTGCTCAACACGGCTTCCGGGAAGAAGAACTCTTTGAACCCAAAAAAATACTTGAAAAACATGGCTTTCAGGTAGATGTAGTTTCTATTAAGCAGGGCAAAGCTACGGGGATGTTTGGCACAGAGATACAAGTTAGCAAAACCCTTTCAGATATTAATCCTAATAAATATCTTGCTCTTTTAATAGCTGGTGGAGTAGGGGCTCCAAAGTATCTATGGGGAAATAAAACTCTCATTTCCCTGGTTAAAGAATTTTACAAAGAGAACAAAGTGGTAGGTGCTATTTGTCTTTCTCCGGTGGTTTTGGCCCAGGCAGGTATTTTAAAAGGTAAAAAAGCTACCTGTTGGCCGGCGGAAGCGGCTATTGAGGAGCTAAAAAAATATGGTGCCATTTACGATCCACGGGGCGTGATTGTCCAGGGAAAGATTATTACGGCTAAATCTCCCGATTATGCCAAGGAATTTGCTAAAAAAATCCTAAGACTTTTGCAAAGAAGATAAATATTTTTTATTGAGCTGCTTATCTCGTCCTGCCAGTCATTGCCAGAACCTGCTGTTTTTTCAGCAACGCTGCCTCCCTTGGAAATTTTTTTGGTATAGACTGGATAGAAAAGATTGCATTTCAATTTTTTATATACTAATTTAATAAATACTAATCGAATACTAAAAAAGCCAAGCCTAGCTATACCAGGTGTTTTCCGTATTATTTGCGAGAAAATAGTAAACGAAACTTCTCGGAAAGAGCTTCGTTAGCATTCTCTTCAGTAAAGGGTACAGGTAAGAAAAGGAGGATAATCGTGAGGGAGAAGACTTATATATGGTCACTACCTACAAGGGTTTTTCATTGGTTAATGGGTTTGGGGTTTGCTGTTGCTTATTTAACAGGTGACTTTGAAAAGTCTCATAACATACACTATACTTTTGGAGCTCTTGCTGGTTCGTTAGTATTTTTTCGTATTTTGTTTGGCATTTTCGGCCCAAGATACTCAAACTTCAAGGATTTCCCCTTAGGGCTTGCTGAACTTACCAATTTTATTAAAAACTATTTTTCTAAATCTACAGCTTATCCTGGTCATAATCCTATTGCTTCCGTTGTTATGTTACTTATCTTAGCGACAGTTTTCTTGACTTCTATCTCTGGTTTTATACTATACGTTACCGAAAGCAAAATGTATTCTTTAGGGTTTAACAAAGAATTCCTTGAAGATTTTCACGAATCACTAGCAAACTTTTCTTTATTTTTAGTTTTTATTCATTTGATAGGAGTCATTATTTATCAGATCTTTCATAAAGAATCAGGAACTTTCCAATCGATATTTACAGGATATAAAAACATTGAAGGCGAAGATGTAAGGTTAACAGGTTTTCATAAAAGCTTTATTCTTGTTTGGTTTTTATGTTCTTTTCTCCTTAGTTTATTAGCTTATAGCCTACCCCCTGTTGAGGCAGAACATGCATTTGAAAAAAATGGAGAGGTTGAAGCCATCGAAGAGCATGAAGAAGGTGGACAGGAAGATGATGATCATGGATACGAGAACGATCATCATAAGGATGATGATGAACATGAAGAACATGATAACGATTGATTTGATGCCTTTGCAAAACGCCTGGGATCCGTTCCTATTTTTCGCAGCGAAAAATGGGAACGGATCCCCTTTCGGTGAATCCTTCGCCTTCGGTTCAGGAATGCCACAATGATGCTTAGAAGCTCACTCTCGAAAGCCAAGTGAGGAAGGAAATACGGTTGCGAGCTAGCGTTTTAGCACCAGCAGGCGGTATGAGCCAAACATCTTTCCCATCTCATCCTGCCAGGGGTTTTCCACCACCGCAATCAGGCGGCTG
>Ga0256840_1003160_pt1 | contig 13623 bp, 14 predicted proteins | sample 355202metaG_FD_185969 | JGI IMG/M metagenome (GOLD analysis project Ga0256840, IMG submission 185969) | Hydrothermal vent microbial communities from Mid Atlantic Ridge, Atlantic Ocean - 355-202 | ecosystem: Environmental > Aquatic > Marine > Hydrothermal vents | place: Atlantic Ocean: Mid...
GTAGGTGTAGCCGTGAGCTTCACAGGTCCCATAGGCTTTGTAGGACTCATCATCCCACATATACTCAAAACCATTTATAAACAGAGTGCTGACAAGCTCATCTTGCCTATCTTTTTTTATGGCGGCGTTTTTTTGGTACTTTCTGACCTTATCGCCCGTAATTTAGGTACGGCTAGTGATATACCTATTGGGGTACTCACTTCTTTTCTCGGAGCACCATTTTTCATTTATCTTCTTATCAAGGGACGCAAATGAGTAAAGCCCACAATTTGATACCTTGGTACGATGGCAATCGCCCCCCCTACAACATCTATATTAAGGAACATGACATGATACAAACCATCATAGGTAACCCAGATTATATCAAACAGTTTAAAAACAAAAAAGCTATCTTCATGCTCGCTATGTCCAACACAGCCACAGCCAATATAGAGGGCATCACCCAAGCGGGTATTCCTGGTTCTATCTACCTTACCCCTGTTCTCGATGGTGAGTTCATCGCTACTGGAGAGGTACGCAGTATGCCAGATGTGGCAGAGACTCCCAAAGGCGTACCCACCCCAGCACTCATCACCCGTGGGGTACATCTACTCTCTGCCTTTAGCCACATAGAGCTACTAGACCTAGGGCTAGAGGTGCAACCCAAAGGCGACGATATTACCATCCACCACCACGGTATCCACCCAAGCCAAAGCATCGCAGAGGGGGCAAACATCGATGCCCAAGCACTCTTCGAAAAAGCCTTAGCCTTTGGCAAGGCGTACATATGCAAAGACGACTACCTCATACTAGGAGAGTCTGTACCCTCTGGTACTACCACTGCCACAGCCACAGCCTTAGCCCTAGGCTATGATGCCAAGGCGCTTTTCTCTTCTAGTTTCAAAGACGTACCCAACAACATACGCCAAGAGACCATAGACAATGCCCTAGAGAACGTTAAAGGCAAAACTGAACTTTTTGAAATATTATCCTCCGTGTCAGACAATATGCTCATCTTTAACGCTGGGTTTGTCTTGGGTGTTAATGGGCGTTTCCCTATGGTGTTAGCAGGAGGTACGCAGATGGCGTGTGTGTTATTGGTGGTCAATAGCTATCTTGCATCCAAAGGGCAGATACAGGATCTGCCCCTACGTAATGTTGCATTATGTACAACCAAATGGGTGGCAGAAGATGAGCACTCCAACATCAAAGCCCTCCTAGAAATGCTAGACTTCCCTATAGACGCCTACTACACAGATTTCGATTTTTCACTTTCCAACCACCCTGCACTCAAACTCTATGATGAAGGAGAAGCCAAAGAGGGTGTGGGTGCTGGTGGGGCTTTAATGTATGGGGTTTTAAATGGGCTTAGTAAAGAGGAGATAACTCGGCAGGTTGAGGGTTTTTTGGGATGAAAACCCTCTACCTTGGCGGACAAAAATCAGGAAAAAGTTACCTAGCAGAACAAAAGGTACTTAGCCTTGCAGGTGATGCACCACCCTACTACATCGCTACCTATGACAATAGCTATGGAGATGATGAGATGCAGGTGCGTATAGGTAAGCATCAAGCCCAAAGAAAAGAGCGTTTTATTACTATAGAAGAGACTAGGGATTTAAATACTGTGGTAAACGATGGACATACCTACCTCATAGACTGCATAAGTATGTGGATACTTAATACCATAGAGGTAGACGAAGAGACGCTCATAGCAGAGATAGAAGCCCTCTGTACCAAAGATGCCAACATCATCTTCGTACTTAACGATGTAGGCTCAGGGGTGATACCACTAGATGCCTCCAGTCGAAAGTATGTCGATAGGTCGGGTATCATAGGGCAGAAACTAGCACAGCTTTGTGATGAAGTGTATGAAGTGAAGTTGGGTTTGGAGAATAGGCTTATATGATCTATATCATACATACTTACAAAATGAAAGGTTACCTATGGAATTATCAATAGATTTTATGCTTAAAAAAGGGTTTGCAACACTTTTAATGCCTTTTTCTTTAGGCGTTATACTCACTTTATTGTCCTTGTGGTTTATGCATAAACATGCCTATAAAAAATCAAAAATATTTTTAGTGTTAGCTATAATATGGATGACTATTATCTCTTATGCACCCTTTAGTAACATCCTTTTAGCCCCACTTGAAGGTCAATACAAAAAGCTTACCACTATTCCCCAAAATGTCAAATACATCTTACTGCTAGGTGGCGCACGAGAGGAGAGAGCTTGGGAAGCTCTGCGTCTTTACCTGGCTATAGATAATGCCAAAATCATTACCTCCGGATACTCTTTTTATGATACACAATCAGATGCAGAGAAAACAAAAAAACTACTTATAGCTGCTGGAGTTCCTTCAGATAACATCCTAATGCAAGACAAAGCAAATGATACGAAAGAAGAAGCAGAAGCACTCAAATCGAGATTAGGAAACAAAGTATTTTTTCTTGTGACTTCTGCTTATCATATGCCAAGAGCTATGATGCTCTTTAAAAATGATGGACTCAATCCCATCGCTGCACCTACCTATTTTAACAACCCTAAAGAGACAGGACTAAGCAGTGTGTGGAAGTCTAAAAACTTACGTAACACTGAGCGAGCATGGCATGAATACCTAGGGTTGCTATGGGCCAAAATAAATGGTCATATATAAATGGATAAATGTTTGACATGAGAGATTTATATTTAGGACTTAAATTCACATTTTCATACTTCAGTATACTCCCTATATACTTTTCTACAACAGATAATCTTACCAAACCTTCCATTCTAGGATTTATGCTTTTTTTTCTTCCTCTTGTGGGGTTAGTCTTAGGAGGTATGAGTATAGCTCTTTATATACTTCTTGAACACCTTGCTTGGTATGCTGGACTTATTGCAGCTATTTCCTATATGATGCTCTATGGATTTATACATACTGAAGCCATCATAGATGTAGCAGATGCTCTTTATGCCAAACACTCTGGTAAAGATGCTTACGCAGTCATCAAAGATCCTACAGTCGGAGCTATGGGTGTACTGTGGGGTATATCAATGCTCTTAGTGAAGATTGCAGGGGTTATGCTACTTTTGACAGCCAAACAATATGCTCTTTTTTTATCGGTACTGATTATCAGTCGTTTAGGACTTTTACTACTTGTGTTTAGCCAAGACTTTCGTTCTAGTTTTCTTGACTCTCTCCAAGAAGCTTTTAAGCCCAAGTATTTTATAACCTCAATGATGCTCTTTATCATCGTAGGGTTATATATGATAACTTGGAAATTTTTACTACTGTTGTCCTTAGGCCTTATGCTTTCTTACCTTATTGCTAGTAGTCTTAAAAAACAGCTAGGTTTCATTAATGGAGATGTCCTAGGTACAACGCTAGAGAGTGTAGAGATACTCTTATTGATATGCATATCTATACTATGGCTTTAACACTCTTACGTCATGCCTCTTTAGGTATAACACATGAAAAACGTTACAATGGGTGGACAGACTTAAGCATAGATTTTTCATCTTTTGATGAAAAAAAGGTAGTAATTTTAAAACGTATAGACTTTGATTTTGTCTATAGTTCAGACCTTCAACGATGCACACAAACATTAGAGATGTTAGAGATTGAAGACTACTTTACTGATGCCCGATTAAGAGAAGTGCGTTTTAGAGATGAAATAGAGGGAAAAACATTTAATGAAGTACAAAAACTACCCTCATACAAATCAACCTATAGTGAAGAAAGAGAGAGTTGGCATCGATATATCTGTGAAGAACACCCTGCCCTTTTTGAAGAACGTATCAAAAGTTTTTTGGCTGATATTCCTAGAGATAAAGAAGTACTCATTTGTTCACATAGTGGTACTTTACAGAAAATGATGGTATTCTTAGGCTACGCTAAACACAACATAGATTACCTAGAATGGATAAGGATAGATAATGTCATATAGCTCATGGTTTTACGAACACGGAGAGAAACACAAAGCCATCATGAACAAGCTTACACACTTGAGTGCCATGGAAGTCGTACAATACTTCAGGTTTGACAACATGGTAAAAAATGAACCTGACTTTTGTCCTCTATATAAAGACAACAAAAAATGTCATGATATGAAAGAGCTAAACTGCTATCTCTGTGCCTGTCCTAACTTTAGATTTAACGATGAAGGGTTTAATGTACGTGAAGGAAAAACACTTTACTCCGCCTGTAGCATAGACTCTAAAGAAGGAGACAGATACATCTCTGATGATGCCATTCACCAAGACTGTTCAAAGTGTCCCGTACCTCATCATGAGTCGTATATCTTAAGGTCTTTTGATAGAGACTGGTTTGAAATCATGGAAAATGTAGCTCCTGATGACTAAAGAGAACCTCTAAAGTATTAGAAGATTACTCCCAAGGATCTACAATAGCATATTCATCTCCATAGTAATCTTTAGAAAACTTTATAGCATCTAAATAGTCCTGCCCTCTACCCTCAACTATCACTGTAGTTCCAACACGTGCCCACTTATATAACTTCTGGGCAAATCTGTTTTTCAAGCGTATACACCCATGTGAAGCTGGTCTATTGGGTACATAACCTAAATGCATGGCTATACCATCATTGGTAAGTCTCATCATATATGGCATTTTTGCTCCACCTTTTGGCTTAGGCCAAAGGTTAGACTTATGGTGACGTTTCTTTTGCATAATTGTGTACTCACCACTTGGTGTTTCTCTACCTTTTTTACCTGAAGAAATACGCCCTTCACATACAATATGCCCATCTTCTATCGCGTATGCTTTTTGCTCAGACAAATCCACAACAATCTCTTTATATCCAAACAACGCAGTACTCAAGAAGATTATAAGCCATGTTATTATTTTTAGTTGTTTCAATCTATTTCCATTTCACACTTAATTCGTTGTTAAAGAATATCAAACTTTAACTTTAAAACTTATGCAACTATAGTAAATGATGAGAATCTAAGTATACGCAACATGATTTACAAATCTGTACACATATCTTTCCTTTATCCTAATAATATATTTGTTCCTACCACAAGTGAAACCACACCTGCTGTAGCAAATGCTCTTCTTACATTTGTAAGGTTTCCTAAAAAGTTTTGGTTAATGTAAAGCATCACTAATCCAAACGCTCCAAACACCAACATGACCCCTAGTGTAAAGGCAGCCACTAAAGAAAAGTCTACTGCTCCACCTTGTACTGCTCCAAGCGTGACAAGCATACCTCGTACACCCCCTGCTCCCATAAGAAGTCCAAGTGTGAGTGATGAACTTTTTGCTACGGTTGCAGAATCATCATCATGTTCATGTGACTTACCAAACCATATATGTATATGTTCTTTACATTGATGCATGTGTGTACGTAACTGTATACGCTTTAATGCAACCATAGAAAGTAAATACAGACCCATCAAGATGATAACTGTAGCAGAGATGATGTCACCATAGGCTAACAACTCTTCTGAAAGAGCCACAGACTCTAAGACTTTTGCAAACACAAAAAGACTTAAGCCATGTCCTATGGAAAACAAAGAAGTAATCATTAATGTTTTACGTTTGTTCTTCCCTATGGAGAAATCTGCTATAGCAGTAAGGTGGTCTGGACCAAAGGCATGGAGTATGCCGTACCAAAAAATAAGTAGTAGTGATAATTCCATTTTTTCTCCAATGATGAATGTTTATTTACTATAATAGTATCTAATCATTAAGTATTCATTAAATATTACTTTATACTCTATTTTAATGTATTTTTTGTGAACAGCCGTATACTTTTCAACTAATGTATCCATGTAAATATCTCATGAGAATATAGTTTACTTCATTACTATCTAACACTAATTATTTAAGGTATTACCGATTATAAAATCGTTATTATAATACATAATAATGTGTATATAACATTATACATTAGTTTAAATTATCATATTTTAAAACAATTAACTCTACTTTAATAACTACTTTTATAGAATAAATGAATTAGAATTCATTATATATAGGAAATAATTAATTATGAAAGTAGAAGTATCAAGAAGACGTTTTCTACAAGGCTCTGTTGCCTTGTCTGTGGTTGGGGGTGCATCCGCCACATCATTATTTGCTGAAGCAAAAAAACCCGCACACTCCAACATAAAAGTAGCCACAGTCTGTGAAATGTGTGTGAACAAATGTACTGCTTGGGCAAAAGTGGAAGATGGCATCGTTAAAAAGCTTGACCCTAATCCTCTCTTTCCCAAGTCGAAGAACATGCTCTGTGCAAGAGGAGATGCAGGCATACATGCACTCTATGACCCAGATAGACTCAAGTACCCTCTCATCCGTACAGGAAAAAAAGGTTCAGGGGAATTTAAACGTGCCACGTGGGAAGAAGCCTATGATGCTATACTTAATGGTACTAAACTTTTCAAAGGCATGAAACAGATACTCGATGAAGAGAAAGACAACCGCTCTACTATAGGCTATTGTGCTGGTGAAGGGATGGGAGAACATACTTTTAAGCAGTTCATGGGAGACATGATAGGCTCTGCTAACTTTGTGAACCACTCTTCCATTTGTCTAAAAACGACTACTGCAGGCTATGCTCTTACCTTGGGTGCTTACGGAAAAGCAGATTTAGACAATGCAAAGTACGTCATTATGGCAGGAGCCAACAGAGCTGAAGCCATACTTACACCAGATACTATGGATATGTTTAAGCGTACACGAGGACGTGGACTAAAACTCATCGTCCTTGACCCTCGTTATACCAACACAGCCCTACATGCAGACAAATGGCTAGGTATCAAAGTAGGTACAGACCTTGCCTTTGTACTGGCTCTGACCTATGTGGTCATAAAAGAGACACTCTACAATAAAGAATTTGTGCGTAAAAATATGGATCATTTTAAAGAGTATAAAGAACATATACTCTCTAACAACTATACGCCAGAATGGGCAGAAAAAATTACTGGTATCAAAAGCCATGATATATATAAAATTGCTAGAGATTTTATGGCAAATGCCCCACAAGCTATCTACTATCAAGGTAGACGAACAGCATGGAGCCTACAAGACTTTCAACTACGACGTGCTCAGGCTATATTTACAGCTCTAGGCGGAGGTATAGATGTCAAAGGTGGCATCGTCTTTGGTACGAAACTTCCTTTAGGTGACCATACTGTCGAAGTACCTCTGTATGCGAACATCAAACCACGTATAGATAAAAAAGAAGCTACCTTTGTAGGCCCAAATGGTACATGGATAGGCTTTAGAAATGTCATCATAGAAAAAAGAACCCCCTACCCTTTACGTGCCATGTTCTCTTATAAACAAAACCCTATGCAAGCCATCCCAAACGTGGCAAAAACACGTAAAATGTTTGAAATGCTAGATTTATCAGTGACCATAGACACTATGCCTTCAGATACAGTCATGATGTCTGATGTCATACTGCCAGAATGTACCTACTTAGAACGTGAAGACCCTGTCAAGTCTTTTGCAGGGATTGAGCCTGCTATCATACTACGTAACAAAGTCATAGACCCTATGTATGACACAAAAGCTTTGTTTGACATACTTAAAGGTCTTAGTGCTGTTATCTCTAAGCCACTGTTTGAAGTGACAGCAAAACATGATGAAGATGTGCAAGAAGAGATAGAAGATGCTTCCTATGAAGAAGTGTATGAAGACAATGGTTTTGACCTCACACAGGGCTTTGCACATACACAAGAACACATAAACAAAGAACGTGTAGTCAGCGAATATGGAGAAGAGGCCTATAAAACACTCAAAGAAAAAGGTGTTTTTTACCCTCACATGGACAAGTACTTTAAACAACTCTCAGCCAATGAATACCAGTACTACCCAGAAGACAAGAAGTACTACACCTCACCTGGTGGAGAAAAGCTCGATGCTCAAGATACTTGTATAGATGAAAAAGCAATGGCGGAACTAAAAAAGAATCTAGGTACACCATCTGGGAAAGTAGAATGCTACTTAAAAACCATGAAAAAGAATGGCGTAGACCCCATGCCCACATGGAGAGATGAACTCTACACAGAAGCACCCAAAGGCAAGTTCAAATTTGTCACAGGACGCCATGCACAACAGACACAAAACTCTACAGCAAACAACATCATGCTTTTAGATGTCATGCGTGAAAACTATATATGGATAAACAAAGAGCAAGCCGAAGAAAAAGGCATCAAGTATGGAGACATCGTTGAAGTCAAAAGTTCTGTAGGACTCATACACATCAAAGCCTACCCTACCATCAAAATCATCAAAGATGTGGCATTTTATGTGCATGGTTTTGGTCAAGAGTCAACAGGGCTTACCTTTGGTTATAGAAATGGAGCAAGCGACAACATGATCATAGAAGACACCATAGAGAGTGTGTTTGGCACTGCAGCCATGCACGAAACATTAGTAGAGATAAGAAAGGTTGGATAATAAACATGACAAATACAAATACATTAAAAATAAAAACGATTAGTCGTTTGAGCCACCCAATAAAGGTTCCAGCATGAACTTTGCAATGACATTAGACTATCAAAGTTGTATAGACTGTAAGGCATGTGAAGTAGCCTGTAAAGAAGAAAATGGTGTACAACTAGGAGCAGACAAACAGCGGATTTGGGTAAGCCAATCAGAAAAGAGCATCTTTGGAGAACCTTTTGTTTCCTTGCACCCTTCTCAGTGTAACCACTGTCAAGATGCACCCTGTGTAGATGTCTGTCCTACTGGGTCAAGTTACTTTGCACTGGGTGGCATCGTCATGACCAACAAAGATACCTGCATCTTGTGTAAAGGCTGTATGGAAGCCTGTCCTTATGATGCACGTTTTGTAGATGACACCCATGTGGCTGTAGACAAATGTAACTTCTGTTATGACACACGTATCGTAGAGGGTGAGATGACTACAGCTTGTCAAGCTACCTGTCCTACCAAAGTAAGACTCTTTGGAGACATAGACGATGAAGAAAGTGAAATCATCCAAATGCTTAAAAACAGAAAGTTTTATGTGCTAAAAGAAGATGAAGGTACTGTACCAAAGCTCTTCTATATGCTACCAGAACATGACAAGAACTTTGCAGCAAACTCAGTAGATGAAGGTACAACTATTTACACTTGGGATACGTATAAGCCTATCATAGAAGCAGCAAAAGCAAAAAGGAAACCGCAATGGCAAACTATGCAGGAGTAGAAATAAACAAAATTAGCTTTAAATCACTACTTCTTGATAAAAGTATGTACATTATCTACGCTTTTTTAGCTGTGGCACTTGTGGGTGTATTTGATGTTGCTAATGAACGTTATTTTTTAATTGCTGCTAGTGCTCATGATGCAGGACTAAACCCAGGAAGTAGAGAAGTAGCAGAGGCTATGAAAGCAGCTGTTTTTGGCTCAGGTGGTGAAGTCAAACGTGAAGCACCTTGGTCACTCTACATCGTTAACTATATGTATATGATATATGTAGGTTCAGGCATTATATTTATCGTGGCAGCTGCTGATTTGTTGGGAGACAAGCTTATTAAGAAAGCCTCTGCTGGGTTTTTAACTCTAGGGCTTGCCATGATAGTAGCTGGGCTATTTACTATCATGATGGACTTAAATATATTACATATCCATCAGATGTTTTTGTCACCTCGTTTTAACTCTGGTATGTGGCTTATGATGCCTCTATACGCCATTTATATCCCGTTGATACTGTTCAAGATATACTTGCTATTGAGTGACTCAAAGAAGTGGTCCAAACAGCTCTCTGTCTTTATACTTGTTTTTAGTATTATTGTTGAACTTGTGGAGTTTTATATACAAGCAAAACTTTTTAACATGAATGAAGCCAGAAACTTCTGGACTACCTACCCTTTTTTACCCCTTTATTTTATGGTCTCTTCTTTTGCAGCTTCTGCTGGAATCATGATACTCTACACCTATTTTAGCTATAGAAACACTGACAGAACTAAATGCCAAGACATGATGACCCTCATACAAAAAATGACACTCTATGCTGTCATGTTTTTAGGAGCTTATGAAGCCACTGCCTATTTATTTATAGATAAAAAATGGGCTGAGATAATTTTATTTGGTGATTTTAAACTCTACTTTTACTCCTATATGGCAATGGCAGTGGGGATACCATTTATATTACTCTACAAAGATTTTTTAAATAACAGTTACAAAGTAGTTGCTTCAGTATTTATCATCATTGGGACGTATTTGGGTAAGCTTATTTTTGTGTATGGAGGAAATGCTTATCCTATGAGCAATAGGTTTGGTGTAGGATTTGAAAAGTACTCAGAGTATGAGCCAGTAAGAAATGTCATCTTTTTTATGCCACCTCTAGGTGAGATACTTGTGGTTATTGGGTCTATTGGCATAGTCTTGCTTGTCTATAAACTAGTAGATGTATACTTTTCTGTCTCTAAGATGAGAGAACATTAAAAAAAGTTGTTTATGATTTTAAATAATTTGAAGTGGCTCCGGACGCAGGATTCGAACCTGCGACCAAGTGATTAACAGTCACCTACTCTACCGCTGAGCTAGTCCGGAATGTTTCTTGAAAAAGCTTAAGTGCTTGTTTCGTGGGTGAGATTATAGACAAAATATTCTTTAATGTCAATGATTTTTTAGGCTTTTTTATAAAATTCTACACCGTTTGTTGAAACGGTCTTTATTTTTTCTTTTCTTAGAAGGTTTTGTACCCTATTTTGACTGTACTCATCAAAAAGTGCTTCTATGTCTTCTTGCGTAAGTGGGCGTTTATCTAAGGTTTCAAGTATCTCTTCATCACTATAACTCGAAGCTTTCATATTTGCTTTTTTACGTGAAGCAATGTAGACTGGCAAGCTACTGTCAAACATATGGCTAATGTTTAAAAGTTCTTCATAGTCCACAGCTTGCACTGCATACGCTGGTGGTCTGTCTATGCTGCTTATGTCTATACGTGTAGGTTTTAACTTTAAGAGGAAAGCATTTATCTTTTCTATCTCTTCTTTTGTGTCATTGAGTGTTTTTACGATGAGTATCTCTATGATGAGAGGACCATTGTATTTACGCTTAAACGCTAACATCCCTGCTTTTATGTTTTCTACATCTATACTAGAGTGTGAACGGTCAAGTTTTTGCAGGCACTTTTGTGTGGCACAGTCTAAAGAGAGTTTCACTTCATCGAGTTTACACAAGGCATCTTGTATCTTGATATCATCTATATTGGCGGCATTGGTAAGTATGAGGGTTTTAGTATCGCCTTTAAACATATTTATCTCGTCTATGAGTTCACTTAGATGTGGATAGAGTGTAGGTTCACCATTTGCAGTAAGTGTGATGAAGTCTATATCTTTATGGTCTTGAAGTGCTTTTTTGATGGCAGTAGCTATCTCCTCTACTGAGACTACATCTACATAAGCATCCATAGTCGGTGCAGGGGCAAGTTCACAGTAAAGACAGTCAAAGTTGCATTGTTTCTTACCAGGACTTAGGTCAACGCCTAGTGACTTACCAAAACGGCGGGAGTGTATGGGTCCGAAGATGATGTTGCTCATGTTAGTTTTCCTTTACTTTAATACTTTTGTTTTACTATATTTCAAAAGTAATTCCAATTGTTCAATGGCAATTTCATTTAATCTTTTTAAGCGTTCAGCAGGAGAAATCTTCTGTTTAATGAATTCTGCATTGAGTGATTCTAGATTAGCAAGAACAACGAGCTGTTCTACGGTAGCATAATCTCTCATGTTTCCTATTTTATCAGAATTAGCATCTGCCCACTCTTTTGCTGTTCTACCAAAAAGTGCTAGGTTTAACAAATCTGCTTCGTTTGCATAGACAAAGTTTTTATGGTTTTTTGAAATATGATGAGGTATGAGATGGTGTTTTATAGCATCTGTATGAATATGATAATTCATCTTAACAATGGTACGTTTTATATCCCAACCTAGTTGTTGCTTCTCTATCTCATCTTCTTTAAGACGTTGAAACTCTTTGATAAGAAAAAGTTTGAACTCAGGACTAATCCAGCTTGCAAATTCAAAAGCTATATCTTTATGAGCATACGTGCCTCCATAACGTCCTACTTTTGTTACTATGCCTGTTGCATTTGTTTTTTCTGCCCACTTGCTAGGAGAGAGAGTAAAACTATTTAACCCTGCTTCATTTTTAAAGGAATCGAATTCGACCCCTTTAAAGGATGGATTATTTATCTTTTCCCATAGTCCTAAAAATTCTATGGTATTTTTGTTGCGTAACCAGTTTTTAACAACATCCTTAGGCTCATGACTATTTTTACTTCTTGCAATATCTGTTAAAGAAATAAAATCATTTTTAGCGATACTCACTTCTTGTTCTTTCACTATCACTTTATGCATACTCTACTCCTTCCATTGCAGAAAGAATAACACAATAAAAAGACTGTACTAAAAAAGATGGCATATTGTCATATTTATGCATTATACTAATCCCAATTCTGTGGAAATGTCTTTGATGAGTTTGGAGAGTGGACGTTTGTGTAAATCGCCACCTTCAAACAAATATTCACCAAATAAATCTTGTTTCACATCTTCTTCTGTTTTTTCAGTCAGTTTTGCCAACTCTTTTATACGACTATCGGGATATTCCTTTCGCTTATTTATCATCTCTATCACTTTGTATTTATGATACTCATAGCGTCCATCTAAAGCCAAAACATCTATATACTTGATATATATCTCTGTAAAATCCTCTTTTAGCAGTAAATCAAAGTCATCTACATTGTCTAGCTGCAAAGTAGCGTTATTCATAAAAGTTTTAAACTTCACTTTATCATCAAAATCAAATGTACTACTCGTAGGTACACATTCTCCTATATCATGCTCTTTTTTTAACTTACTGTTGCATATATAGCATGTAGGTATGAGGTTATAAAGGCTTAGTGCCATATGAGGGTATTGAGCTTTGCTTGCTATATGATCAAGAGTGTAGCCTGTCAATAGATTCTTGTTTGTTTTTTTAAAAATATTGATAAAGTCTATATTACAATAATAACAAGTATGTATGTCTAAATGTTTTTTAAACAGCTCCGATATATGCTTTTGAAACTTACCTTGATAGTTAAAAAACTTCTTGATACTCTTTTTTTGCTCATCATCTAGCTCTATTTTAAGTAGTGATTCAAATGCTCCACACAGTAAAGACTTCAAATCTATCCCTAATGCATCTTTAAATTTCTCATTATAAATTGTTTCGAGTGTTTTATTCTCTTCAACTCTAAATCTTCTATGAGCTATGTCCTCATAGTAAGCTTCTTTAAAACTCCCATTATAATGCACTTTAATCATTCTTCAAACTCTTTAAATATGTTTCAGTGCGTTCTATCTCTTGTTTTTTGGCTTCATCTTTACCAAGCAGTAGCTTTTCGATCTCTACTAAATGATTTTTGACTATTTGTTTTAGATACTCTTCTCCTATGATAGATTGCGTTTGCCAAAACTTTGTTTTTCGTTTCTCATATATTTTTTTGAGACATACTTTGCGCTTTTGCTTTTCTACTACTTTATGAAAATCAATAATCTCATTTATCTTCCCCTTAGCAAACTCTCCCATCAACCCATCTTCCATAAAAAAGCTATCACTTAAAAGTGTGTGGATATTTGCTCCGAAGGTTTGTTTTTTCTCTTTGAGTCCATCTACTACTTTGCACTTA
>Ga0256840_1003161_pt1 | contig 13622 bp, 13 predicted proteins | sample 355202metaG_FD_185969 | JGI IMG/M metagenome (GOLD analysis project Ga0256840, IMG submission 185969) | Hydrothermal vent microbial communities from Mid Atlantic Ridge, Atlantic Ocean - 355-202 | ecosystem: Environmental > Aquatic > Marine > Hydrothermal vents | place: Atlantic Ocean: Mid...
TAAAAAGCTCAACATTTTGTGCCATTTCTGAGCCAAATTTGCTTAGAAGAGGGAGAGACTCTTCATAGGCCTTTTGTGTCTCATCTGAGTTCATCACTGAGTTGAGGTGTGAAAGGGGTGTAAAGAAGAGTCCTAACTCTTCATCTAAGTCTTGTAGCGGTTTGAGTACTGTGTCATAGCTCGTATCATCTGACTTGGTAATGCTGTCTATGATAGTACGTTGTTGGTTTAAAAGTGTGTCTAGTTCTTTTGGAAAGTTTTCTAGGTTATCTATGTGAAAGTTTTGAAACATGGTTATTGTCCGATATTAATTTTTTATGATTGTAACATCTATTAGCAAACTTTAGATAAAATATCTGTAATTATAGAATGAAGGACTTTAAAAATGAAAGTATTATTAGTTAAAGATGTAAAAGCATTAGGCAAAGCAGGCGAGATTAAAGACGTAAAAGACGGGTATGGTCAAAACTTTCTTATAGGTAAAGGTTTAGCAAAACTAGCCACTCCTGAGATAGTAGAAAACTGGAAAGCAGAGCAAGCCCGTATGGCACAAGAGCTTAAAGATGAACTCACACGTCTTGAAGCAGAAAAGATTACACTAGAAGCAACAGAGATTAAGATAGAAAAACAATCAGCTCCCGTTGGCATCAAAGGGTCAGTGGGAAATGCAGACATTTCTTCTGCCATTGCTGAGCAACTTAACATTGAGCTTGACAAAAAACACATTAACCTTAAAAAAGCACTCAAATCTACAGGCATCCATGAAGTAGATGCAAAACTAGGGCATGGCATCCATGCAGCACTTAAAGTCAACGTGGTAGCCGTCTAATGTTTCATGCAACTACGATACTAGGCTATAAGGCAGATGGCAAAGCTGTCATAGGTGGTGATGGACAAGTCTCTTTTGGTGACACCATACTCAAAGGCAATGCCACGAAGATACGTAAACTAGGAGAAGGTGGTAAGGTACTCGCAGGTTTTGCAGGAAGCACAGCTGATGCCTTTAACCTTTTTGATATGTTTGAAACTATACTAGCCGAAAAGAAAGGTGATTTATTTAAATCTGTCATAGGTTTTTCTAAAATGTGGCGTAAAGACAAACACTTACGCCAACTTGAAGCCATGATGATAGTGCTAAACGCAGAACATATCTTCATACTTACAGGTACGGGTGATGTGGTAGAACCTGAAGATGGCAAAATAGCTGCCATCGGCTCAGGTGGAAACTATGCTATATCTGCAGCACGTGCCTTAGACAGACATGCAAACCTTGAACCTAACGAATTGGTACAAAAATCACTAGAGATTGCAGGTGATATCTGTATCTATACGAATAAAAACATAAAATTATTGGAATTATAAAATGAGTACAATGGATAATCTAACCCCTAAAGAGATAGTCACTTATTTAGATAAGTATGTCATAGGGCAAAATGATACTAAAAAAACCATAGCAGTGGCTTTACGAAACCGTTATAGACGTATGCAACTAAGTGAAGATATGCAACAAGATGTCACGCCTAAAAACATACTGATGATAGGTAGCACTGGGGTGGGTAAAACTGAGATTGCTAGAAGACTGGCTAAAATGATGAACCTTCCATTTATAAAAGTCGAAGCTAGTAAATACACAGAAGTAGGGTTTGTAGGACGTGATGTCGAATCTATGATCCGTGATTTAGCTGCTACTTCTATGCAGATAGTACGTGAAGCAGAAAATGAGAAGAATAAAGAAAAAATAGCAAACTATATAGAAAACAAAATCATTGAAAAACTTCTTCCTCCTCTTCCTGCTGGAGCATCAGAGCAGAAAAAAGCAGAGTATGAAGCAAGTTTTGCTCGTATGCAAGAAAAGTTTACTAAAGGTGAACTCGACCATCTTAAAATAAAAGTGACCATGCCTAACAACACACAACTTCCAGAAGATGGACTGCCTCCACAAATGATACAGGTACAAGAGAGTATTGTAAAAGTATTGGGTGGTATGGGTAAAAAAGGGCCAGAAAAAGAGGTTTCTGTTAAAGATGCAAAGAAAATACTTGAAGCAGAAGCAAGTGAAGAGCTGCTAGATGAAGAAGCTCTGAAAGCTTTAGCCTTAGAAAAAGTGGAAAAAGGTGGCATCGTCTTTTTAGACGAGATAGACAAAGTAGCAGTCTCAGCCAACTCTCAAGGACGACAAGACCCTAGCAAAGAGGGTGTACAAAGAGACTTACTTCCTATAGTAGAAGGTTCAACGGTACATACGAAACTAGGTATGGTAAAAACAGACCATATACTCTTCATAGCAGCGGGGGCATTTCATGTCTCTAAGCCCAGTGATTTGATGCCAGAACTTCAAGGACGTTTTCCTTTACGTGTAGAGCTTGATAGTCTGGACGAAGAGACACTCTATCGCATACTTACAGAGCCAAACAACTCACTCATCAAACAGTATGAAGCACTCATGGCTGTAGAAGATGTAGAGTTGGTCTTTGAAGAGTCTGCACTTAGAGCTATAGCATCCTATTCTCTACAGGCGAATGAAAAGACTGAAGATATTGGTGCTAGACGTTTGCATACTGTGATGGAACGTATCTTAGAAGAGATAAGTTTTTCAGCTGATGAACATAGTGGTGAAAAGATTATTGTAGATGAAGCACTTGTGAAAGAGAAGATAGGTGATGTGGTAGAAGATGAAGATACAACAAGGTATATATTATGATGTTTGAGCATGAAAAAGAAGAGATAGATACCAAAGCGGGGTTTGTAGCAGTAGTAGGACGACCAAATGCAGGTAAAAGTACATTGCTTAACCATGTGGTAGGTGAGAAGCTTGCTATGACGTCTAAGAAAGCACAGGCTACACGTAAACGTATGAATATCATCGTGATGCATGAAGATATGTATGGTAAAGAGTCTCAGATTATATTTGTGGATACCCCTGGTATTCATGAAAAAGAGAAGCTTCTCAATCAGTTCATGATGGATGAAGTACTTAAAGCCATAGGTGATGCAGACCTTATTGTTTTTTTAGCACCTATTACAGATAAGCTTACTGAGTATGAAAAGTTTCTTAAAATGTCTGAACGTAAAGCTACGAAACATATAGTCTTACTGACAAAAATGGATCATGTTAAACAAGGAGATATTCTCAAGAAATTAGGGGAGTATCAAAAGTATCAAGATAGATTTGAAGCGATTATTCCTTTTTCTGTAAACAAGAAGGTAGGTAAACGTCCACTGCTTGATGAAATATCTAAACATTTACCGACTTCACCCTTTTTGTTTGACACGGAGATACTGACAACTGACAACATCCGTGACATTTACAAAGAGCTCATCCGTGAGTCTGTTTTTGAAAACCTTTCGGATGAAATTCCTTATGAAAGTGATGTAACGATTGAAAAGATAGATGAAACAGATACACTAGATACCGTGTATGCCACAATCGTCGTAGAAAAAGATACTCAAAAAGGTATGATAGTAGGGCAAAAAGGTGAGGGCATCAAACGTGTAGGTAAATTTGCACGTCAACAGATGGAGATATTCTCAGGTAAAAAAATATTTTTAGATTTACATGTTTCAGTGAAGAAAGGGTGGAGTAAAAACCGTGATGGACTTGAAGAATTAGGGTATATTGTTTAGAAAGTTCAAAAATCGTATTTGACAACAGTAGAGTAAAGGTTGTTTTGGTTTTATTGTAAAATAAAGATAATTAATAAAAAAAACTTATAGTTTGCATAAACTTTTAGGATTTGTAAGATACTTTTAATATTATAACATATATAATTATCCAACAGACAAGGAAGTTTAGAATGTTTTTGAAAAAAAGTTCGTCAAATTCGACCATAAAAAATGTTGTCACACTAAATGTATTCTCAGATAAAAGTTATATTTATAAAGATGACACATTAGCCCCTTTACAAAAATTCTCTTATAATACGGGTAATTTTATAACATCGTATATTTCTAATAAAGACCTTATCACAACGAGTGTGAATATTAGTAGGAATATACCAGAAGAAGATATTGATGATATACTTGATATCAAAGCGTATGAAGAGCTTGGACTTGATCAAGCGAGTAATTATATTATCTCATCATACGAGGTTGAATCTGCAGGAGAAGAAAGAGAATATCATATATTTGTTGCAGAGCCAGAAAGATTAGATAGTCTCTTTCTTCCTATTAAGCAAGAGACAAAATATATTGACCTCATACTTCCTGCACCTTTACTTTATAAAACACTATATACAAAAGAAATTTTACAAGATAATAACACCCATTGTTTTGTTTACTTTACTCAGCATGATGCCTCTGTTACACTTTATAAAGATGGTCAATACCTATATTCGAAGTCTATTGAATTTTCCTTGGAACAAATTTATGATAAATACTGTGAGCAGATTGGTGAAAAAGCCAATGAAGAAGAGTTTTATTCTATTTTGGAGGCTGAAGGTCTTAAAACTATAAATAGTGATTACCAAGAAAATCTTATGAAGATATTTGGTGAAGTCTTTATCACCATTAATGATATTGTTATTTATGCAAAAAGGGCTTTCGATATAGAAAGCATTGATCAAGTTTTTATTGGCAGTGAACGAGGACCTATTATTGGTTTAGATGATTATAGTCAAAATTATTTAGGATTACATTCCACAGATTTTAATTTTAATTATAATGTAAATAATGAAGAGTGGTATATAGATCAATTGCAATGTTTGATGTTATTGAGTTCATTTGAGTACATGGAAGATGAAACAGCATTTGTAAATCTCACTATGTACCCAAGAGCACCTTCATTTATAAACCGTGCAAGTGGTCAGTTTATTATCGCGACATTTGCAGCGATATCAGTGAGTCTTGTATATCCTCTTACTTATTTAGTTGGATCGTATGCGAATGAGGCAAAAATTTATGGGCTGAGTAGTCAAGATGCAAAATTGACAGAAGAATCAACAAAGTACAAAGATATTTTAGGAAAAAAGAAAAAAGAGATTAAGGCATTAGATAATAAAATTAAGGCAAAAAGTACGATTTACGATAATAAAGCAAAAACATTGATAGCAATTTATGATAAAAAAATTAATTATAAATTAAAATCAGGACTTTTCCATACTATCGCTGACGAACTTACACAATTTGACGTACATGTTGATATGCTATCGACAAAAGATGATACTATGTATGTATCATTGGTGAGTACTGATGATAGAAAATTCACAGAACTAATTAAATATATCTCAGAGGCTCACTTTGATGAAATTAAAGAGATAGATATAGAACGTATTAATCAAGACCCAAGTAATGGTTATTACAAAGGTCTTTTAAAGGTTGTAAGATGAAGTTTATTGAAGATAAATTAGAACAGTTAGATATCTATTTTGCTCCTAAAAAAGAGAGTGAGAAATGGCTATTGATTTTAGGTGTCGCTGGTATTATAGCCTATTTAGGTTATTCACTTTTATTGCCATATACGGAAGAATTATATAATGATAGTGAACGCAATAAAAAGAAGATTGAAAAAAGTATTGTTGACAATCAAACATATTTGAACTCTATCACAAGGGGAGGAGACAGAAACTATTTTGTTAAAAAATTTGATAATGATATTAAAAATAAAAATAAAAAAATAATTCAGACTAATGATAAAATTACTTTTATAGATAGCAATTTAGAAAAACTATCTGATATGTTATTTAATCAAAAATCATGGTCTATTTTCTTAAATACCATTACGGAAAAAGCTGAAATACATAATGTTGATTTATCTTATATATCAAACAATTATGCAGATAGTAATGGTAGTTTTGGACATGTACTTGAAGTAGGGTTAGGAACAAGTGGTAACTATAAAAACATAGTAAAATTCATGAATGAACTTGAACAAAATGTACTAGTTACTGATATTTATGAAACAAAACTAGCTTTAGAGAATAACTCTTCAGATATTCAAGCAGACATACATATTTCAGTTTGGGGGATAAATCACTAATGAAAAATATAATTATAACATTGTTACTATTAACAATATTTGTATCCGCAGATTTATCAGTAGAACAAATACGAGAAATGGTGAGTAAAATTCACGAAAAAAGAGAAGGTGTAAGTTTAGAAACATTAAAAGGTACAAAAGAACCTTTTGTGCGTTTAGAAGAGGGTAATAATACTTCAACTTTTGTTATTCCAACTAAAGAGGTAGTTGAAGATGTAAAACTAGGTTTACATTCTATTATAAACAACAAAGCATTTATTAATGATAGTTGGATGAGTAAAGGTGATAATATCTTAGGTTACAAGCTTAAGTATATTGGCAAAAGAGGTGTTGTACTGAGAAATAAAAACCATATAAAAAAATTATTTTTACGTAAAAAGAGAGATGATTTTATAACTATTGAGGAGAAATAAAATGATAAAAAAAATACAAATGGCAGGTATGAAACTTGTAGTACTTATAAGTATATTCTTGGGTTTACATACTACATTGCATGCAGATAGTTGTGCTACAAAACTATTTTCAGTTACCATCGATAGTAAATTGACTATAGGGGATGTGATTGATAACCTTGCCGACACTTGTGGACTAACTGTTGTCATTAAAGATGATGCGGCAAAGTTACGTATGAATAAAAAGCTTTATTATGTGAAGTTGAAAAATAGTACATTAAAAGGTTTCCTAAATACTATTTTAAAGGATAATGATTTAAACTATACTCTACAAGGTAATAAATTAAAAATTTCTTATTTAGTTACGAGAACTTTTAGAATTCACTATATAACAGGAGATAGAACAGGTAAAAGTACAGCAAATGTAACGATTGCAAATTCTCAAAATGCTGCAGGTGGAGGTGGAGGTGGAACAGAATCGTCCAATTCAAAAACAGGTATAAGTATAGAAACCAACAATGAATTTAAATTTTGGCAAACTGTTGAAATGGAAATACAACGCATATTGGTTGGTGCTGCTGATGGGAGTACTCATTATACAAAAGCTGGAGAGACTTGGATAGGACCAGATGAAAAGGTGTGGGAATATAATCCTTTAGCACCTATTGTTAATCCTGAAGCAGGAATGGTAACTGTAACAGGTACAGAAAGACAAATCAATAGAGTGGCAAGATATATTCATACTTTGACGACTCAAATGAAATCTCAAGTGATGATTGATGTTAGAATCTTAACTGTTTCGTTTGATGATAGTACAACGTCTGGTGTTGACTGGTCTCAACTATATAAATTACAAAATTCCACAATCAATTATTTGCAAAACTATAGAAATAATATTGGGGAATATACTTTTGATACAAAATCTGGTATCACTGAATCGACAACAGCACTAATTCCTGATGAATTAAAAGCATCTGGTATCATGAATGTTACAGGAAAGACAGAAATTACTGAAGTAGTAAAGTTTCTTTCTACCCAAGGTGATGTAAAGGCTATATCTAGTCCTAGAGTTATGACGCTTAATAATCAACCAGCACTCATCTCTGTTGGTCAGGAATTATTTTATAAGATTCAATCTTCAAGTACTGCAGCTGGTGGTGGTGGTGCTGTTGCAGCACAAGGAGAGTTAGTTGATTCTGTGTTTGCAGGTATCTTGCTTGATATTACACCTGAAATCAGTGGGAATGGATACATTACATTAAAAATTAATCCTTCGATTTCTGAAACAGTTAATGAAGTAGCTTCAGATGGTGCAGTGAGAACAATTCCACCTGACTTAGTTAGAAGACAAATTGCATCTGTAATAAAAGTAAAAGATGGTGAACATGCTATTTTAGGTGGTTTGATTTCAAGTAGAACTGGATTTAGAAACAATAAAGTTCCATTACTTGGAGATATGCCTTTAATAGGTGATCTGTTTAAACGTGAAGAAAAAATCAATAAAGTTGAAGAGCTTGTATTAATTATTACTCCACATATTGTTAAAAATTCTAAGTCTATTTCATTGAAAGATCTTGGATACACTAAGTTAAATGAAAAGTAGATACTCTGCTGCAAAAAATGTATTTGTCGATTCTGTTGATATTGACGACTACATTGAACTAGATTCATCTGTTTCTGCCTATAATCAGTTACAGCATAGTATGGACAAACCTCTCAAAATGATTTTACTTTTTGGGAGACCTGGTACAGGTAAAAGTATATTACTTAATAGAATTCAAGAAAAATTAAAACATCAAAGGGAAATTTATTATTTTGATACACCTGCTCCTACAGAAAAAGAATTTTTTAAAAAATTATTTAAACTTTTAACTCAAAAAGATTTACCACAAAATACGGAAGTAAATTTTTCAGCATTAATTGATTTTTGTAAAAATTTGAGAGGGAAGAGAGAAATTATTCTCTTGCTCGATGAAGCACAAATGTATAGTGCTGAAATGATGGAGAAAATACGACTTTTATCAGACACCCGTGCTATTAAATTTGTTGTTTCATTGCATAAAACAGAAGATGAAGACTTAATTGCGAAGGAACATTTTCAATCACGTATTTGGGAAGTGATTGAATTAAAAAATGCAAAAAAAGAAGATCAAACTGCATATGTACATAAAAAATTATTGAAAAAAAATCTTTTTGAAATTGCTAATAGTATTAAGGCAAAGGACATGACTTTAATACATAAGTTTACTAAAGGTAATTATAGAGAATGTAATAAATTGATGTTTACTATTTTTGAAATATGTGAGTATTATGATCAAAATGAACCTTCAAAAATAAATTATTCTCATATACCTAAAAAGATAATAGAGATGGCAGCTCTAAAGTTAGGGTATATTCATGTATGACATAAAACCTTTAGAAGCAGACTGGAATAAATATCAATTAAATAAAAGAAAACCTTGGTATTTATTTTTAATACTTTTTGTTTTAATACTTTTTGTTTTATGGTATCTATTAAGTGCTGCACAAAAAGAGAATAACATTTTTGATGAAATATATCAAAATATGAATATGTTTTCAAAACAAACCAATGTAAAGAAACCGAGGGTCTTGTTGCCTAAAATTTTGGTAAATGGCAGTGTGAAGAATTTAGAAGTTATGAAAGAAAGAGATATAATATCTAAGGTAAATAAAAATACTGATGATATATTGGTTGATATACCTATTTTAGATTTACCTAAGAATACGGTTAATACTCTTAATGAAACGAGAAAAGATAAAAAAGTTTATATAGATATTTTTGAAACAACGAGTATCTCCGCATATGAAGATGTTGAAGAAAGATTTAAACAATCAGGCGACATAGATGATGCATTATTTTTAGCAAAAAGTTATTATAAAAAAGGTAATTTTGAAAAATCAGAATATTGGGCACTAGAAGTAAATAAACTTGATAGTTCATTGGAAGAGAGTTTTTTTATTTTTGTAAAATCAAAGTCTAAATTAGGGAAGATGAATGAAGCAATATCTATTTTAAATACTTATTTGAAACAAACTAATTCTAAAAATGCTAAAGTTCTATTGGAAAAATTAAAAAATAACAAACTTTAATATGTAGTATATTATTAGATAGATATAAATTATTAGGAGCTAATAAATGGTTAAACTTATTGAAATGATGTTAAAAGAAAAACTTTTGACTAAAGATGCAATATCAACTTTAGTCAAAAGTAGACCACCAAAGAAGATATCATTTGCAAATCTACTTAGTGAAAAGATGATTGATTTACATACGGTTGAAATATTTTTAGCTAAAAAAATTAAACAAGGTATTATTACTTTGGAACATTTAGAAAAGATAGAGGGTATTAATATAATTCCCATTATTGAAGAAGTTGCTAAAGCCTTACATGTAGAGTATATTGATTTGGATGACTCAGAAATAGATATGAAACTCTTTGCTAAAATCCCATATAAACAACTCTTAAAATATAATATTATTCCTATTGAAGAAAATGATTTACACGTTTTAATTGTTTTTGATGATCCTCTTGATTTAGCTGCACAAGATGTGATTCAACGTCTTTTCCCGAGAAAACCTCTACGTATTGCTATAGCTAAACCTTCACAGATAAATGCCCACTTGCAAAGACTAGAGATTAATGAGAGCATAAAAGGTTTGGTTTCAGATATAAGAAAAGATTTAAATCAAGAAGTTACTGGAGGAGATCATGATGATGACAACCCTGCTGTACTTAAACTTATTGACATTATTTTGAAATCCGCAATATTTATAGGTGCTAGTGATATTCATATTGAAGCTACAGAGAAGAGTTGTATTATACGGACACGTGTTGATGGGATTCTACGTCAAAGTTTTACTTTTGATAAAGATATTTTTAATCCACTTGCTTCACGTATGAAACTTTTATCAAACCTAGATATCGCTGAGAAAAGAAAACCTCAGGATGGTAGATTTTCAGCAACTGTTGCTAAAAAAGAGTTCGATTTTAGGGTTTCAACTTTGCCAACTATATTTGGTGAGTCGATTGTACTTCGTATATTAGATAAATCAAAAGCGATGATTAAACTTGAAGAAGCAGGTATGAGTAAACATTGTTACGATAAGTTTTCTGAGGCTATCAAAGTACCTTATGGAATAGTACTTGTAACTGGACCTACGGGTTCTGGTAAAACAACTACACTTTATGGTGCGATCAATGCCATAAAAGATGTAAAAGATAAAATTATCACAGTAGAAGATCCTGTCGAGTATCAAATGTCTGGACTTCAACAGGTAAATGTACGTGAAAGTGTGGGACTTGGATTTGCTGATGCCCTAAAGTCCATACTACGACAAGATCCAGATAAAATTATGATTGGGGAAATTCGTAACCAAGAAACATTACGTATTGCTATTCAGGCTGCATTAACAGGTCACTTGGTACTTTCTACACTGCATACAAATGATGCAATTTCTTCTATTTCTAGGATTTTGGATATGGGTATAGAAGAATATTTAGTCTCAGGGGCTTTAGTTGCTATCCAAGCACAACGACTTGTGCGTAAGATATGTGTACATTGTAAAAAAGAAGCGATACTAGACCCACTGCTTTATAAAGAGATAGAACAATATTTGCCAGAAAATCCTACCTTTTATAAAGGTGAGGGATGTAAAGAGTGTGGTCAAAGTGGTTATGCGGGAAGGGAAATGATTTCAGAGGTCTTAACTATCTCAGAGACATTAGCCCGTATGATTGCAAAAGTTGCTTCAAAAGAAGATTTAACAAAACAAGCGATTGAAGAAGGTTTTGTTACAATGTTTGAAGATGGTGTTAAAAAAGCACTTGAAGGTAAATCTACGATTGAAGAAATATTTAGAGTAGCAAGGTTGTAATATGAAATATTTTAGTGTCACAATAATTGAAAAAGGTAAAAAACGCCAGGAGATTATTAAATCTACTACAAAAATGGGAGCTGTGAGTGCAGCCAAACTAAAGTTTCCTCGTACTTTGGTAACTAGAGCAAAAGAGACATCTGCACCACTTGAAGATACTGTAGCATCATTGTTGGTTGGATTAAAAAAATCATCAAAGAGAAAAATTCCTATTCAAGATAAAATATCTACGATACGTCAAATTGCAGTTATGACAGATGCAGGTATCGCGATTAATGATACCTTAGCAGAAGTATCTGATAATACTAGTAACAAAGACTTAAAAATTATTTATGCAAAGATAAATGCAGATATTAATGCGGGTAACAGTATGTCAGATGCAATGGAGCCATATACAGAAGATTTTGGGCATGTTGCATTGGCTATGACAAATCTTGGTGAGCGTACGGGTAATATTTCAGAGTCCTATCATAAACTTGCAGATATCATGGAGAGTATTCGAGATAATACTGCAAAGTTTAAAAAGGCTGTAAGAGGACCGATGATTACACTTGCTGCCATGGGCATAGCATTTACGATATTAATTATGGTTGTTGTACCAAAATTTAAAGATATATTTTCTAAATTTAAAACAGAATTACCTTTACCTACACGTATATTACTTAATCTAGAATGGGCATTTTCAAATTATGGTTTATTAATTATAGGTATTTTGGCAGTTGGTATATTTACTATGAAGTTCATGTATAAAAATAACAAGGATTTTAAATATCGTATGGATAAGATATTAATTCATCCAAGATTTTATCTTATTAACAAAGCGATATTTTTATCTACTATGCACAAATATAATTTAGTATTTGGAGAACTTGTTAAATCAGGTATCCCTGTTTCTGAAGCACTCGATACTGCTGTTGGTATGGTAGATAATGCGGCAATTAAAGAACAACTTTTAACGGTCAATGCAAATATTGGTAGAGGAATGTCTTTAGCAGAATCTTTCCAAATTACAGGTCTCTATGAAAATATGCTTTTACAAATGATTAAAGCAGGTGAAGCAGGTGGACAACTTGATGCTATGCTTGATAAAGTAACACAATATTATGATATGGAATTTCAAGATTTGATTGATAATTTGTCGGCATATATTGAACCTATTATGATGTTTTTTATTGCTATTTTAGTATTGCTTATGGCACTTGGAATCTTTATGCCTATGTGGGATCTTGGAAAAGCGGTTAAAGGGTAAAATACTCGCAAGATGGAAGGAGAGATATTTTTATCTCTCCTTAGAGCTTATGATACCTCATGGCTTTTTCTAAATCTTCTGGCGTGTCGATACCAAAACTTTGGGTATTGACTTCTACCATGGCAATGTTATAACCATGGTAAAGAGCACGAAGCTGCTCTAGTTTTTCTATATCTTCTAGTGGGGAGGTAGTACTTTCACAAAAACTCTTTAATGATTTCATCGTAAATCCATAGATACCTAAATGCCCTTTGTAGTTATTAAAGTGATGGTCTCTAGGGTAGGGTATTTTGGCACGTGAAAAATAGAGTGCTATATCATTGTCATCAGTGACAACTTTCACGATGTTTGGGTCATCTGCCTCGGGGTTTGATATAGTTTTATAACATGAGTTCATGAGTATCGAGTCATCGTTTTTATGTTTCTTTGTAAGGTTATAGATGGCTTCTACTACTTCAGTTTCTATAAAGGGTTCATCTCCTTGTACGTTAATGATGATTTCATCATCAGGTAAACCCAATTTTTGAGCAGCTTCATAGATACGGTCTGTACCACTTTGATGTGACTCTGATGTCATGACAGCTTGAATATCGTGTTTTTTTGCAATATCAACCACTTCTTGTGAATCTGTGGCAATGACAACCTTATCAACATTCTTTACAGCCATTGCTGTTCTTATCACCATGGGTATTCCCCCTATGTCTGCGAGAACTTTGTTTGGAAATCTACTTGAACCTATACGTGCAGGTATAATTATCATGGCTAACCTTTAGGTGAATTAGCCATAATTTTACACTCACTATGCTAAAATACAAGACTTTAAAGGATAATTATGTCAAAAGCCTTGTTACTTCTAAATATGGGTGGCCCTAACAATGTTGAAGAAGTAGAACTTTTTTTACGCAATATGTTTGCAGATGAAAATATATTGGTCATGAACCCGTATTTACGTAAGTTTGTGGCAACAATTATTATAAACAAACGTCTTGAAGATGTAAAAGAAAATTACAAACTTTTAGGTGGAAAGTCACCATTGCCTGGACTGACGGATGAGCTCATAAAAAATCTTGATGCTGTTTTGGACATACCTGTGTATGCAGCGATGCGATA
>Ga0256840_1003162_pt1 | contig 13620 bp, 17 predicted proteins | sample 355202metaG_FD_185969 | JGI IMG/M metagenome (GOLD analysis project Ga0256840, IMG submission 185969) | Hydrothermal vent microbial communities from Mid Atlantic Ridge, Atlantic Ocean - 355-202 | ecosystem: Environmental > Aquatic > Marine > Hydrothermal vents | place: Atlantic Ocean: Mid...
AAATATATAGTACATTTTTTACAGTTAAATTAAATGTACTTATGCTAGGTACTTTAGAACCATCTGTTGATTTTACACTTATTGATCTTTGAGTATCTGTACTTACAGATGGTAAATCCCAAGTTATATTACCATTTGCATCAATTGTATAATTATCAGGTGTTATAATTTCGTAAACATTACTTGAAACATAATTATTAATACTTATAACAACTGAAGTATTTTCATTTCCAAAACTTGGACCACTTAGTGTAGGTTTCAATGTTCCTTCATTACCGTATGCTATTGCCCAATCACTACCATCTCCTAGAACAGATACAAATTTTGTTCCAGTATCTTTATTTGTAAATTTTCTATTATGATACATGGTAGGTAATGTAGCACCATTTTCAATATCAAATGAACCATAATATGATGTATCTAATATATTACTTAAATATTCCATTATTTACCTCCTGTAGTATCTGAAATTACTTTAATTTGTGATTGTCGGTCTATTAATTTATCAACTAAACTATCACCTTCTGCAGAATATATTTTATCTGCTAATGTTTCGGTACTTTTATGTTTATTAAACGCATAATCCATCAATGCTTTATCTGATGTACTTAGTGCAGAAGTATCTATAATATCGTATATTTTTCTCATCATTGTCATCATAAGACTTATCATTTTAGCATTATCTGCCACGGAATCATCAATATCAAACACTTCCTCATTAATTCTTTTTCTCATTCGATATTTTTTACCAGTTTTAACAACATTTTCAGATGTTATTTCAACACCTTTAGTCATTAAAGCACCATTTGTTACAATTTTATCATTATATTTTATCATATTATTCCCTTCTTTTAGTTAGCCAAAGACCAAGTATTTTCTACTGAATCAAATACTAATGTTACTTTAAATCTATTTACATCGCAAATAAAGTCATCACCAGGATTTATAATTCCCTTTCCACTTGCACTAATTTTTATAGGCCTATCTTGTGCATTATCTGAACCATCCATTAGATAAACTATATCTTTATCATTTGGACTTGATGGTAATGTTACTGTAAAAGCAGTTTCACCGGCATTAAGTGTACTTCCTTTTGTAGTACAAACTACTAATTCATCAGAACTGGCAGTATAATTTGAAGCAGTTCTCATTACAGTTATTGCACCAGCTTGATTATTTGGAGATTGAACAGTATTTCTTGCAACAAAAACAACTGCCTTACCCTTTTTAGCAACTGTAAAATTTAACTTAAATGAGTTAGTATTTACATATTCATATATAGGGTCTACAAGATTATCATTATCATCATAAACAAAGAATATATAATCTGTTGAAGACAAATTATGTTGAATTAACCAGCTTGTTGATTCTGTTCCTTGAAAGTGTATATAATAACTTGTTTCGCTCGTTAAAGGATACCAAGTTGTTATCCCATCTATTGATGTCCATATATAAACCACACCATTTACTAATTCCATTTGCCCATTATTTGGGTTACTCGGAAAAACTGTTTGATAATCAAGAACTAATCCGCAGTTCTTGAAATTTAGACTTGAAAATACATCCATTTCTACTCCTCTTTTAGGTTATTTATATTGTAAATTAGAATAGTATATAATTGTATTTAGACTTGAAAATACATCTATATCTACATCTCTTTTAGGTTTATACTATAAATTAAAAGTATATAGACTTGAAAATACATCTATATTTACATCTCTTTTAGGTTTATACTATAAATTAAAAGTATATAGACTTGAAAATACATCTATATTTACATCTCTTTTAGGTTTATACTATAAATTAAAAGTATATAATTGTATTTTTCACAAGAAATATATTTTGAATTATTTAATATATCTCTATAAGAATTGAATTTATAAAGCATATAAAATTTTTAAAGGGAATACTATCCAAACTCACTTACTTCATATTCATTATCATTATATATAATAACATCATCAAATCCTTCATATGTTATTCCTTTATGTTCTATAATTTCGGGTTCACTATCAAATGAACCTATCATAATCAAATTAGATACATCAATTTTTTCAGATTCTGTTTTAAGAGATTTCACAACTTCTTTCATATCACTAAAGTTTTTAGTATTGATAAATATTGCAAATGATAGTGCTACTCCCATAACACAATCATCAAAACATCCATCATCTGCTTGATATTTTTCATTTATTAGAATAAATGTATAAAATTGTGAAATTGTTTCTGCATCATTTAAGATTAAATTTCCATTATCAAAAAATGTTTTCAGTGTTTGTAATATTTGTTTTCGACTTTTAGGAGTGGTCCTAAATCCAGGATATTTTTTACGAGCTTTAATATTATTTTTAATATTGATATTAGTATCATAATATAAATTATCATATTCATATGTTATTTTCATCTGGTCAGCAACACTTTGACCCGCACCTTCATTATTTTCAATTATAAGAAATGGGTCGTGATATAATTTACACCATTGTGATAAATATTCTGGCATAAGAAGATAATCAATATCTAAATTTGCCACTGCTACTTGTTCCATTTTGAGATTAGTAATATCCATAAACATAACTACAAACCCATCAATACCATCCTTAGCAGGATCAACTGAACAAATATATTTATGCCCTTCTTGGTACTCTTTGTATATTTTGAGCTTTCCAGCAATGGTTTCTATAACAGGAGAAGGATCGATAGCACTTAATTTATTTACATCTAATAGAGTATATGATGAACCTATGAAATCACAATTATGGTGAGATAAATCATTAGCAATATAGATATGTCCTTGAACCTCTAAAGGACTATAAACATTTTGTAATCCTATATCTTCTATTTCAGTAACTATATAAGAGTCTATAATATCATCTATTTTTAAATCATTTGCTTTAATTTTATTTCCAAATATATGATTTTTTGAAACTATGATATATTCTTGTGCTGTTTCTAAATCTTCTAAAAATTCTAAATTTTCTAAATCAATAGTTTTAATTTTTTTAAGAGTTATTTTTAATGATTCTGATTTATGTAATCGTATATTATCAAAAGATTTATATCCATCTGGTGTTTCAATTAAATACCTAGATTGTTTAATATTTTTTAATATTTTTCGTTTAAGAACTCTTATTGTTTCATTAAAATATTTTTTAGTTTTAGTATCATAATATTTTACTTTAGTATTTCCTCCTATACAAGCGTACGCCTGATTAAAAAATACCTCTCCCTTTGCAGCAATAATTTCTTCTCTGAACTTCTCAGGATCTTTTCTAGTTCCATCTATATTCCATCTTGGCACTAATTTCCAATCTGATGTAAAAGATATTGAACCATTTGCACCGGGTTTTAATTTATCATATGTTACTTTGAATTGATTATCAGTTATTTTAGTAATTTCTTTAATTCTAGGGTTTCTGTCTAATTTATTTGTATCAAAAATATGTTTTATTGTAAGACCATAAATAGATTCATTAGCTTTTACTATCTCAGTTTTTTCTTCAAGACCATCTTTAAGTGCACCCTTGTACATAGTAGCAAATTCATTGAGTCCATTTGCAGTACTTATAAAAATATTTTTCTTTTCAGCAAGCGCAGATTGTGATGGTAATACAGAATCCAAAAATGCAGAAAATCTAGTCATTCCATTATCTTTACCTTTAATATATGCCGCCTCGTCACAAACCATATATGTAATTGTGTGACCTCTAAATGCGTCACTAGATGCGGTATCTATAAGGATTCTAATTCCATTTTCCAGTGAAATACTTAATTCATTCCACGCTTTGACTCCTGGGGTAAGCCATATTGGGAGTAATGTGAATATATCTTTGATTTTGATAAGAAATTCTTTTGCCATTGAAATTTTCTGGGCAGCAATTCCAATATTGGCATCTTTGTGAAATATTGCTAACCAACAGAGATATATTGAAACTGTGATCGATTTTCCAGATTGGCGAGGAAGAAGACCAACTATACTTTCGTTTTCTGGTTCAATGATTGTTTTTAAGAACTCCCGTTGATAATGTCTAAGTTCAGGAAAATCAATACCAGATTTGGTCTTGATTTTAACATAATTTTCCATGAAGTAAAAAATATCTTTTGAACACTTTTCGATTTCAATGGCATGAATAGGGAATAATGATAATTTTCGACTTATATTTTTAAGATTAGGAATTCGTTTATATGAAATTTGTTTTCCAAAAGAATCTAAGTAAAACCCCTCCTCATCTTTTGGTAATTCGAGAATATCTACAGCCATTTGTTTATTATGTTCTCGAATACTTTTCAATAAAGAAGAAGTAATCATATGTTTGTTATTGGTATAATATTCTTTAATTTCTGGTGTAAAAATATTATCAAAACTCATATTTTAAGTCCTTTTTAAGTATTTATATTTTTGAAAGTTTAATATTCATTTAAGTAAATTTATAGTATTATACATATAAAAGGAGATATAATGCTTATATATCACATAACCAACAATACTTTATATGTTACTGAAGTTATGATAGGTTCAATAAAATCATCTGTAAATAAGTTTAAGGTAAAAAATATTCCAGAGAAACATGTAAAAAATATTTCTGAATTAAGAAATAATGGGTTAGTATATGTTACTGGTGGAACATATGCTTCTGCAAATTATGATGGCAAATTTGAACCAAGAAAAATGTTTAGAGGGTATCTATGATATTTGTAACATCAGATTGGCACTTATTTCACGAGAATATTATAAAATATTGTAATAGACCATTTAAAGATGCTCAAGAAATGAATGAAAAAATTTTACAGTATAATAATGAAATTGTGAAACCAGATGATATTCTAATCAATTTGGGAGATGTTGCTTGTGGACTCAATGGAAGAAAAGATGACCTTAAAAATCTAATCCAAAAATTTATTGGTAAAAAAATTCTCATTAAGGGCAATCATGATTATCTAGGAGATGATTTTTATAGAGAATGTGGATTTGAAACTGTTGGAACTCATATGATTTTAGGAGATATATTTTTTTGTCATTATGGTTTCAGTAAGTCAAGAACAATGGATGAAGAGTCATTATATAAAATATTCAAAAAATCTAAATGTAAGTACATTTATCATGGTCATACTCATCTTACCAAAATAAATGGTATAATTCCAAGATTTAATGTATGTACCGATCTAAATGGTTATAAACCAGTACAATTAGACTTTTTAAGTGCTTAGTAAACTTTAGATATATCTAGTAAATCTTTAGATATATCTAGTAAATCTTTAGATTTGTTTGTCTATAAATTTATGTATCCATTAAATATTTAGATATACCTTTATAAAAGGACCAAAAAATGTTCCTTTTTTCTGTGATAAATAAATCCATTTTGTAGTTAAACTATCAAGAGATTTTTTAGATATTTTGCTCATCCCATATGCTAATTCTAAACCTTGAAATTTGGTAACCATTTCCATTTCATGATATGATTTTGGTGCATTGTCATACAAATATAAAACATTTTTTACAAATTCATCAGAACTATTAACTCCTAAATTTATAATTCCTTTAGTTTTTATAAGTTTGAATTTATTGACATACTCATTTTGTTTAGCAATAAACATTGCTTTATTTAATGGGACTTTTTTCCCAGTTGGAAAATCTAATGATGTTATTTCTTTATAAATCTTATTTCTAAATACTGCAGGTACTTTTCCTAGCTCTACTTTTGTTTTTGGTGAAATTTTACACGATATTTGAACATTTGAGTCAGATATTTTTGGATACATTCTTACTTGAGATTTTACAATTTCGTTAGTAGTATATTTGTTATCAAAATTTAACTCATCATTTACAAATCCTGTTTTTTGAGAATTTAGATTAAGTAATACATTTCCAGTGATAAATGTTAATTGAGTTTGTTTGACTTTTTTGAAATTAGTAAGTTCATATTTTGCAATTTTTCCAGTCTTTTTTAATGATATTCCTAAAAGTTCCTTATTATCAAATAATTTACACATTCGGTTATTTAGGTCTTCAATTGAAATAGCATCTTGAAGTTTCTTTTTAACATCTTCTTTATATAACCATATATCTGCAGGGTTCCAAGTATCTTTTTTAGAAATTCCAAATTTTTTAACTAGTTTAGTTATAAATTGCATAAATCCTGTTTGTGAATCTCTATCAAATTTTAATGAAGTTCCATTAAATTCTTTTTGTTTTATTTTCTTAAATACTTCTTTTTGTGCTTCAAATGATAATATCCAATCAGGATTATTGATAATATCAGGATATATTTTTTTAAGATCAGATAATGAATAAGATTTATTTTCATAAACTTTTTTTATTATGAATAATGAACAATCCTCCTGTGCTTTAGTACTTTTAGCATCTCCTTTTCTAATCATTCCACTATACTTAGATTTATCTATTTGTGTCCATTTTATAGAAATATCAGATTTTAAAATATTAAATACACTAAAAAATGTTAAACCAGTATGTAATTTTTTATCAATTTGCTCTTTAGATAGATTTAACCAACCTTTTACTCCTTTAGGATCAAGAAGAACTTGCTTTGTAATTTTTTTACCTTTATCGGTATATGATACTTTTATTTTCTTCTTATCTAGAATATCCTGAATTACTTGATATACATAACTATGTTTTTGAATATCAGAACCAGAAAAATTACTCATTTATTTTCCTTTTTGTGAATTACAAATTTTACAGTTTTTGACACCGTGTCTTTTACAAACACCAGGAAATCTAGCAGGAACAGTAGCAATATCTCCTGATACTGTTCCATCTTCTTTCAAAAAATCTCTAAATGATTTTGCTTCAGTTATTTTTTTCTTACCATAATTTTCATAATATACCTTGATCATTTCATCCATTTTCTTTTGATATTTGGATAATTTGAGTTTTTTGATCATATAATTTGCACCACCTGCTTTAATTTTGAGATCAGTAAGTGCATCATCTCGCTCTATACCTTGTGCTCCTGGTCCCCATTGTAGATCAAGGAGTCTTTCAAATGTTTCATCAATTTGTGATTGTTTAAGATATTTTTTCATAAGATCAATAACACCAACATAACTCCACATTTTTGGTAAATCTTTATTATCAGCATTACCAAATAATGCAGTAAATATAGAAGTCAATGATGTTTCGTAGCTTGCACCAGTTGATGGAATTTCTTTATATACAAACTTTTTATCTATCATCCAAGGTTTACCATCAGGTGTGAACTGTTGTTCATAAGCAAATCTTAATCCTTTATCTACACTAAATTTCATAAATCTAGGAATAATTGGTTTTCCTTTTGACGATTGAATTTTATATTTTTCATAAGTACTTGCTGGTGTTATTACCAAAACATCGGGTCTTTCAGAAGCCCCGCCTGCTAACGCCCTTAAGAGTATTTTGTGATTATACCCCTTAAATCCTGCTTGTGCATCAGATAAACTTGAGCTGTGAGCAAATCTGAAAAATTCTTTAGGTGCTGAATCTAATATTTTAAATGTTATTTTTTTCATTTTTATTTCCTATTATTTTTTTTATATCTATGCTACTAATATATTTTTTACATTTTTCACAAGTCTTTGCATGTTTTTTAATTCTAGTATAATATAATGTGTTTTCACATGGCATTATGACATATGGTTTTTTGTCTTCACCTCTTAAAAGTCTTGTAAATATACCTATGGCTAAATCTTCCTCATTTTTAAATAGACATAAATGTATTTTTTTACCAAATAGATAGAAATGTTTTTTATCTTTATCATCCTTTATACAATTATGTCTTTTAAAAGTCTTGTAATGATATTCTTTCTTACATTTTTCACAGTAAACGAAGTTCTTTTTATTTTTAGAACACCACGTAATATGATACTTTATATTTTTAAAATATTTTAAATAATCCAAGATTACCAACCATTCTTAATTATTTCGATATCATTTACATTTGATATTAGTTTTTTTTTATCGTCATAAACATTTCCCTTTTTATCCAAATATCCTTTAATTTCATCCGATTTTTCAAATTCTGCCAATTCAAAATCCACCTGACTCTGTGATACTATATCATCAAATGTTACTTCAAATACTGTATTCATTTGGTTAGCAATAGCTTTTACACTAAGTTTATTCATACCTTTATACACTACATCTGAAATAATTTGTTCGTCTTCTAATGAATCTAATAGTTTCCAAAGATTTACTGCGTACTCTCTAGGTATCATTATATCAATGTCGCCTGATGTAGGTTTAAATGGTATAATATCTTTGTCTAAAATTTCAGGATTCATAATGAATGATGTGCTACCATTAAAAACTGTTCCATCTTTGAGTATTTTTATATTTTTCCAGAGTGGAACTCCATAAGCATCTTTAAATCGTTTATTTATGTTCATAAATAGGTCATAGAATTTTTTGATGAATTTTGATCTTCCAATTTCTTTGATAGGTATTTTTTGTGCAAATGTTTTTTGATTTGTTTTTTTAACAATTCCTACAACATTTCCACCTTCTACTAAATCCTTAAATTTCATTTATTATCCTCTTTTATGGTATTTATACTTTAGTTACTTGGAGAAGTCTTTTAAGTGCTTTAAATTTCTTTAGGTCTTTATGTACTTTAATGAACATTTTCTGGTCTTCCTTAAATTCCGAAGCATCTAGGTTAGTATATAATTTTCCTTTAATTTCTGTTCCCAATAAGGCATCAAGAGATTTCAATTTAGGATTATTAGAACAATCAAAATATCCACCAACAGTTTTGGGAGCACCTTTCAGTGAAGTTAATTTATTATTAACACAATAAAAATTTCCTTTTATTATTTTGGGAGCACCGTTTAGAGAACTTAATTCATTATTATAACAATTAAAATTTCCATTTATTATTTCAGGAACTCCTTCTAAAGAAATTATTTCATTATAAGCACATTGAAAATTACCATTTACTGTTTTAGAGCATCTTTCAGAGAAGTTAAACTATTATGAGAAAAATCAAAATTTCCATTTATTGTTTCAGGAGCATCTTTTAGAGATTTTAGATCATTACTAAAACATTCAAAATTTCCATTTATTGTTTTAGGAGCACCTTTTAGAAAAGTTAACTTATTATAAGAACAATTAAAGTTTCCTTTAATTTCTTTATAGCATCCCTCTAGCGAATCTAAGTTTTGATTACTAATATCTAAATTTCCTTTATATATTTCTGAGCTATAATCTCCATATTTTTCTTTAAATGTCATTATATTTTTCCCATTTCACTTTTAGACAAAAATCCTAAATATTTTAATTTATAATTTTGAATTTGTTCTTTTGCAGTATCGTGATTAAATTCAAATCTTCCATTTTCAAGAGCGTAAACTCCTTTTATAGTGAAATTATTCACAATATCTTCATCATATTTTGTATCATGAGTATTTTTTGATAATATTTCATTAATGATTTTTGTATATGTACTATTTTTAAGAAGTCTATGAATATTATCAAAATACATTTGCACTAATTCAGTTTTTTGTTCTTTATTTAAGTCATTAAATAACCTCCTGTACTCAGTATCATTATATAATAGCGAGTCATCATCAGGAGAATTTGAATATTCTAATAATTTTTTGATAATTTTAGAATTTATTGCAGTTTGTAAAAAATCACTTTTAGCAGAACCTCTAGTAGATAACCATCTTCTACCATATTTATCGGGATGAGAAAAAATATCATGATTGAAATTCATTATAACTGTTCCATTTAGTTTTACCAAAATGTCAGGTCTAACAGATATTTTACTTAAAAGATTAGAGAGATTATGTGTAAAAGTACTGATGTGTTCTTTTGAGTGCTGTATTTTTATCAAATCAGGAAGGAAATTTATTTCTGTTGCGTGATAAACATCCTTAATACTTTGTTCATATCCTAAGAGTTTTGCTGTTTTAGAGGTTATAGGGACTCTTGATTGAGCCATCATTTCATCTATCCCTCTGAAATAACTTGGGGACTCAATAAGTATATCTTGAACAAAATCCTTAAATTTCATTATTATCCTCTTTTTATAGTATTTATACTTTAGTTACTTGAAGAAGTTTTTTGAGTTTTTTGTATTTAGATAGGTTCTTATGAACTTTAATGAATAATTTTTGTTCTTCTTTGAATTCTTTATCAGTCATGATATCAGACCTTAATTCTCCTTTGATTTCTGTTTCTAATAGTTCATCAAGAGATTTTAACTTAGGATTTTTTAAACAATTAAACTCTTCATTTACTGTTTTAGGAGCACCTTTTAGAGAGGTTAAATCATTAAAATAACAATCAAAATTTCCTTTTACTGTTTTAGGAGCACCTTCAAGAGAAGTTAGTTTATTATTAGAACAATAAAAATCTTCATTCACTATTTTAGGACCACCTTTTAGAGATTTTAGGTCATTATCAGAACAATCAAAATCTCCATTTACTGTTACAGGAGCACCTTCAAGAGAAATTAATTGATCATTAGAACAATAAAAAGCGCCATTTACTGTTTTAGGAGCACCTTTTAGAGATTTTAGGTCATTACTAGAACAGATAAAATCCCCATTCACTATTTTAGGAGCATATTCCAGAGATGTTAAATCATTATTATAACAATAAAAAGCACCATTTACTGTTTTAGGACCACCTTTTAGAGAAGTTAATTTATTATCAGTGCACCCGAAATTACCTTCAATTTCTTTGTAGCATCCTTCCAATGAATCTAATTTTTGACCAGAAATATTTAAATTTCCTTTATATATCTCTGAGCTTTTATCGCCATATTTTTCTTTGAATGTCATTTTATTTCCTTGAGTAATTTCTTGAGTTTTTTGAACTTCTTTAAATCTTTATGTACCTTAATGAATAATTTCTGATCTTCTTTGAATTCTTCATCAGTCATGATACTAGATATGAGTTCTCCTTTAATTTCTGTTCCTAGGAGAGCATCGAGAGATTTGAGTTTAGGGTTATCAGAACAATTAAATTCTCCATTTATCACTTTAGGAGCACTCTCCAGAGAAGATAAATTATTAATAGCACAAGAAAATTCTCCTTTTATTATCTCTGGTGCACCTTTAAGAGTAATTAATTTATTATTAAAACTGTAAAAATCTCCATTCACTATTCTAGGAGCACCTTCAAGAGAAGTTAATTTGTTATCATAACACCAAAAATTCTCATCTACTGTTTCAGGAGCACCTTCAAGAGAAGTTAATTTATTATTGGAACAGTTGAAACTACCTTTAATTTCTTTGTAACATCCCTCCAGTGAATCTAGATTTTTTCTAGAAATATCTAGGTTTCTTTTATATATCTCTGAGCTATGATCTCCATATTTTTCTTTAAATGTCATTTTATTTTCCTGTTTTGGTAACTTGAAGAAGTTTCTTGAGTTTTTTGAACTTCTTTAAATCTTTATGCACTTTAATGAATAATTTTTGGTCTTCTTTGAATTCTTTATCAGTTATGATATCAGATTTTAATTTTCCTTTAATTTCTGTTCCTAATAGTTCATCAAGAGATTTTAGTTTAGGATTACTAGTACAATCAAAATATCCATTTATTGTTACAGGGGCACCTCTCAGAGATATTAATCTATTATCATAACAATCAAAATCTCCATGTACTGTTTCAGGAGCACCTTCAAGAGATGTTATTTTATTATTACCACAATAAAAACTTCCAATTAATGGTTTAGGAGCACCTTCTAGGGATTTTAGGTTATTACTAGAACAGCTAAAACTTCCATCTACTTTTTTAGGGGCACCCTTTAGAGATGTTAAATCATTATTATAACACCAAAAATCTCCATTTACTGTTCTAGGAGAACCTTTAAGAGATGTTAAGTTATTATAGGCACACTTGAAATTTCCTTGAATTTCCTTATAACATCCCTCTAGGGATGTTAACTTTTTACTAGAAATATCTAAATTTCCTTTATATATCTCTGAGCTTTTGTCTCCATATTTTTCTTTGAATGTCATCTTATTTCCTTATACCTTAGTTACTTGAAGAAGTTTCTTGAGTTTTTTGAATTTAGAGAGATTTTTTCCTACTTTATTATACAGTTTCTGATCTTCTTTGAATTCGTTAGTAGGAAGATCAGATTTTACTTTTCCTTTAATTTCTGTTCCTAATAGTTCATCAAGTGATTTAAGTTTAGGATTACTGGTACAATCAAAATATCCATTTATTATTTTAGGAGCACCTTCCAGGGAAGTTAATCTATTATCATAACAATCAAAATCTCCATTTATTGTTTTGGGAGCACCTTCCAGAGTAGTTAATTTATTATTACCACAATAAAAACTTCCGATTAATGGTTTGGGAGCACCTTTTAGTGATTTTAGATTATTACTAGAACAGCTAAAACTTCCATCTACTGTTTTAGGAGCACCTTCTAGAGAAGTTAGTTTGTTTTTATAACAAAAAATTTTTCCTTTTACTACTTTAGGGCAACCTTCTAGAGTAGTTAAGTTATTATAGGCACACTTGAAATTTCCTTGAATTTCCTTATAACACCCTTCTAATGAATCTAGGTTTTTACTAGAAATATCTAAATTTCCTTTATATATTTCAAAACTATGATCTCCATATTTTTCTTTGAATGTCATTTATTTTCCTTTACCAAAATTTATAGTTCGTATCATAAAGTTTATAAATTAAGCCGTACTTATAAATCTTTTTACTATAATCATAATTTATATCACAAGCATTAATGCTCTGACCATTAGAAAAATGAACTATTTTTCGTTTACAGTATTTTCTTGCTATTTCCCATGGAACTTCTCTAATTCCTAAATCTTTTCTGGCTCTTTTGATTTCTTTATTTACGAGAGGACCACCATTATATAATTGGTAAGCAACCCAAAGATGAGAACTATATGCCTGTTTTTTAGCATCTTTCATTATCCAAGCTTGAGCATGTAACTGATTAGTTGAAGATATTATATTATCGATTCCTTTAGAGTTAAGATATTTTTGCCAAATCCTATATGTTATTTGGGGTAATCCTTGCGAACCAACTCCATCTTTAGATATAACATTTCTACAGTTACTCTCCTGTTGAAGCTGACCAATACCAAACCAATATGGAAACCCTATCCCAAAAACATATTCATGAGATACCCTCACTTCCTGTGCATATGAGTTACATCTTCCTGCAAATAACGAGATACTCAATACCATTAAAAGTAAAATTTTCAAAGGTTATCCACCAATAGCATAAGCATATACGATAATAATATAGAATACTATTGAAACAATATGACCTGCTGTGAGTTTTTCTGCTTTCCAATCTAATTTAGGGAAAATTAATTTTCTTGTTAAATGAGCATGTAATATACCTGCGGAAACTAATAAAGCTTTAAATACTAATAACTGTAATACCGCTGGTAATACAATGTATGAATGTAAAAGCAATAATCCTAAAGTTACCAAAATCATAATTATATCTAATGAAATTCTTTTCATATTATCTCCTAATTTTTAAGTATTTATATAATATAATGTATTGTACTTTAAAGAGGTTTGTAGGTATATCAAAGGGTTTAATGATCTGTAAGAGATTTATAAGAAACCTTTGTTATAAAGATATAAATATCATAAAAGAGGTTTTAATGTCCTTTATCAATTTTCTT
>Ga0256840_1003163_pt1 | contig 13618 bp, 10 predicted proteins | sample 355202metaG_FD_185969 | JGI IMG/M metagenome (GOLD analysis project Ga0256840, IMG submission 185969) | Hydrothermal vent microbial communities from Mid Atlantic Ridge, Atlantic Ocean - 355-202 | ecosystem: Environmental > Aquatic > Marine > Hydrothermal vents | place: Atlantic Ocean: Mid...
AAAGCCACTTAAGCCCCCCTCTGAATTGGTAGTTATACCTGCGGGGTAGAGTTTAATAGCGGTAAGTTCATCTTTGAGAGATTCCAAAAACTCTTTGGTATAAGTGGGTTTGAAAAATAGCGTCATATAGGGCGTAAAAGTCTCACTATTAGACGCTTTTAAAATACGCTCTTTATAGCTTAAAAGTGCCTCTTCTGTTTCAATAGGAGGTACTAAATTTGGCATAACAATAGCACCTGCAAAAGTTTCAGCTGAAAGGGGGGCAACAGTTTGCAACATCGCTTCATCTCGAAGGTGTAAGTGCATATCAAGGGGTGAGGTGAGGGTAATGAACATTTTTCTACCTAATAATAATTTACACGATTATTGCACAAATATGGTTAAAATAGGGACTAATTAAATTTATTTTATTATGTTGATTTCAATAATTACAAATTTTTCGTATAGCCCATTTTTAGTCTTTAAATCATTTGTGACATACAAGGCATCACCTTTACTTAGTAAAGTTTTTGCAATCTCAAAAGCAATGTTATTTTCTTTTTCTGTACTAACAAGTATCATTTTTTTACTTTTTTCTTCATAATGATAAAACTTAAAAGGAGCATGGTTAAGTTCTTTACCCTCTATCTTATAGCTCTCTTTTAGTTTAGAAAGAGAAATACTTTTTTTCTGAAAGACATTTTTAACGGTCGTTGTACCTTTTATTCTGTCTTCTTTATGAATGTTTCTTTGACCTTCATCAACAGGTTTTTTATCTGCATCGGCAAATAATAGGCTGGTAAAAAGTATCGCTAAACTTAGTGATACAAGTTTAAATCTTTTTTTCATAAGTTAAAATCCTTTTAAATTCCACTCAAAATAAAAGCACTCCAATAGTAAGGATGTTGGTCAATCATTTTTAGTTTGGCAGTTTGTAATGCCGTAGTATAGTCTTCTTTTTCTGAAAGTGACGTATAGAAATAATCCATGAGTTGGGCTGTTTTTTGATTGCTCACTGTCCAAAGACTCATAATGACTTGTTTTGCTCCTGCTTGAATAAATGCTTTAGGTAGTCCAATTATCCCTTCTGCCTTTTGTATTTTTCCTACACCTGATTGACAAGCAGAAAGCACCACAAGCTCTGTGCCTCTTAAATCTAAAGTAGAAATTTTTAAAGCTGAGATAATACCTCTTTTGTCTCCTTGACGTAGAGCTTGGTTTCCTCCTGCAAAAATTAGCAAGGATTTTCGCATGGGGTTAACAATATCTTTATCCTGAAGAAATAATCCATGAGTTGAAAGATGGAGTATTTTGCTAGGTCTTAATTGCATCAAGTTCTCTACACTTGCATTGTTATCGGTATAAATTTTTGCAGAAGGATAATATTGACAGATAATATCAACTTCAGCATCTCCAAGTACTTCAAATCTTTTTGTTAAAATTGATGCGATGTTTGCTTCTTCTTGCTTTTCAAAACTAGGGGCAAGAGTACTATCGTTGGTGACGTAAAGTGGGCTTTTTAATAGGGCATCAAAATTAGCATTTGCAAAAATGGTCATTTGGGTGTTGGCTGTTTTAAAATTCATTTTACGTTGGCGTATTAGCTCTTTTCCTGAAGAGATATAGCTTATTTTATATTTTTCTATGAGGTATTTATGTTGATGATAAAGTGCTTCAAACGGCAGAAGATTTAAGAGTCCATCAGGAGAGATGATAAGATGTTTCTTCTCTTTTATATATTGTTGTAAATAGGGTTTAATTAGATGATTGTAGAGAGAGGCTAAAATAACTTTGGCCTCTTTTTTCGAGCTTTTTACTTTTTCTTTAATGCTGTGATTGGCTATGCTTTGAGCCATTTGTTCTGTATTCTTTCTGTAAGATTTAATTGCTTGGTCAATTAATTGAGTTCTATTCTCATCTATTTGTTGAAAGCTTATATGTTCTTGATGGTCAAGGGTAAAAACATAGTAATTGTTATTTCCCCGTACAAAATCAATATAGAGTTGATGAGGCTTAAGCTCTTTAGCAATTTGAGAAGTATTAATCTCTTGTATATTAAGCATGGTTTTAAATTTTTGGTCGCTTTTACTTAATGCTATTTCGATGTTATGAATGTTGTCTACAAGATTTTTTATTTTGTTTGTATCTTCTTCTTTTTGTTTTTTAAGATTAGCGAGTTGACGGGTAAATAAATTGAGATTATTGATCTTTTCTAGGGTTTCTTTTGAAGTTTTTGGATTATTTTTGATCATGGAAAGAATATTTTGGTATTCAAAGAGTGTTCCTTTGTAGTTTAGCCAGTAGTTAAATATTTGTGGGAATAACTCTTTAGTAGTCTGTTCTTTTTGATAAAATAAAGAAGTTTTAAGAAGATGGGTAATACGAATGATACCTTTATTGTGTAGAAGATATTCCTCTTTTTCTTTTATATCTAACATATATAAATTATTTTTTCTATTTTGTAAAAAGATATTAAAAGCTTTTTGTGTGTTTATAAAAGCTTCTTTATATTGCTTTTTATAAAAATAACTAATACCAATATTATGGTAGTTTATGGCAATAGTTGGATGATTCTTTCTTAAGTTTTTTTTATTGGCATGTAGTGCTTTCTGATAATAAATTATTGATTTATCATAAAGTTTCTGACTTTGTAGAACATTGGCAATGTTATGATAAGTATTTGCTGTAGTAGGGTGTTCTTCTCCTAAGATATCAATTTCGATTCTTAAAGCTTTATTATATAATGTGAGTGCTTTTTTATAGGCTTTTAAATCTTCTAAAATATTAGCAATATTATGATAGGTTGATGCTGTACTTACGTGATGCTTTCCTAAAACCTTTTCTCTTATATCTAACGCCATGTTATAGAGTTCTAATGATTCAGCATACATTTTTTTGTCTTGATAAATATAAGCAATATGATGATATGTTGTTGCAGTATGTGGATGATTGAATCCAAATATTTTTAAGTCAATATCTAAGACTTGCATATATATTTTTAATGCTTTTTCATAATTACCCAAATAATGATAAACAAAAGCAATATTGTGTAGCGTAGTGATGGTACTTGCATGTTCTTCTCCTAGTTTTAAGATAGTTATTTTAAGAGATTTATTATAGTACTTTAATGCTTTGTGGTATTCACCTTTATCCTTAAATGCATTGGCAATATTATGATATAGTGTCGCCAATTGAATGGATTTTGGGTTTTGTCTTTCATCCACTTTTAAAATTTTAAAATAGAGCTTTAAAGCTTCATCATATTCCCCCTCATAGCTCAATAAATTAGCCATTTCATGGTAAGTTGCAAGAATATGTTCATGCTCTTTATTTTTCAAAACTTTGAAGTCAATGCTTAGTGATTTTTTATATAATTTATAAGCTTCTTTAAACTTTCCGATATTAGTATAAGTATTTGCCATATTGTGATAGGTAGCTGCTGTTTCAGAGTGTTCTTCTCCAAATATTTTTAAATCAATATTGAGTACTCTTTGATAAATTTCTAAAGCAAGGTTATACTCCCCTTTTGTATTGTAAATATTAGCAATGTTATAATAGGCTGTTGCTGTATCAAAATAGTTTTCTCCAAGTGTCTTTAAAAAGATATTGAGCATTTCCCCATATAGTATTAATGCTTTATTATATTGAGTAAAGTAATCTTCATAAAGAATGGCTAGGCTTTGATAATCTGAAGCTAAAGAGAGGGTATAAGGAATTTTTTTCTTTTTTATTAGAATAATTTTTTTTAAGATAGTTATACTTTTCTGAGAAGGTTCAAGATTATCAAGTTTAAAATAGAGCATATCGAGTTCTTTAAATGGTTTATAAATTTCATTCCATATTTTTCTTGCTTGTCTTATTTGGGTCTGATATTGAGGATATAATTTGGAAAGTTCTTGAAAATCTTTTTCTATTGGTGGATTTGGATTATGGTAAGATGAAAGAAATTTTTGATAATAGATTTTGGCTTTTGTATATTGTTCTATAAGCATGTAGCTATGAGCAATATTGGAATAAATTCCTGCCTTATCTTTGGGTATGTTATGCTTATATTTGAAATTGTTTTTAAGTTTATTAGCTATGAGATAGTAGCCTAAAGTATTTTCTATATCTCCAATTTTTTCATAATATTGAGCTGTTTTTAAACAACTACTTTGAATAATAGAGATATTAAAATCTTTTTTAGCTATCTCTTCATCGCAAACTCTTTCAAAATCTTTAATCCCAAACAACAAAGAAAGAAAAAAAATAAAAATAAAAAAAACTTTAACCAATAATCTCAACATGTTCAGCAATCCTCTCCACAAATTCACATTGCATTTTGAGTTGAACACTTTTTTTCTCTCCTAAAATTGTTTTAACCCTGTCTAGTTCTATCTCATAGCGAGAAAAAAATCCATAGTTAAACATCTCACGGTTAACATGGTTGCGTTTGGAGACTAAAGAGAAATGGAACATCTCATAGGCTACTTGATGATTGTCAAAGGTAATACTGATGAGGTTTTTACTGTTTTTGGCTTCTTTAACCATGAGTGATTGGTTTTTGCCTATGAGAACTTTTCCTTGGTTACCATTTTCATCACTGACACCTCCATCGTTATGAAAAATGGTTTTAATTCGGTAAACATCTGCAAATTGATTGCTAGGGTAGAAATAGGCATACCAAATACCTTCAAGATTTTGCAACACTTGTTCATCTTGTGTGAAAAAGCTTTTTTCTTGCATCTGTTTTTCTTTTGTTAAAATTTTTTTAATGCTATTGCTGTCTTTTACTGTTTTGTGAAAAACTTCAAATGGAATGTTAAATGCACCTGTAAAAGCGTAAAGGTGTAGAGGTTTTAAAGTATTATGCTCTTGATTACGAAGTTTTGAAATGTAGTTAGATTGTACGCCAAAGAGCTCAGCGATATCTTTTACATTTAGTTTTAAATATTTGATTAAAAAGTCTATTTTTTCTTCAGGGTAATAGAGCTTTTCATTGAAGTCTTCTTGCATTTTTATTCCTTTTTTAGAGAATGATGTGAAATTTAAAATTATTTTTTTTCTTAAAAACAATATAATAACCTTTGACAACTATCTCACAACTATTTCACAACTATTATTCTTGATTTATTTATTATTTATTGTTTATACTTAATAGATAAAATTATAGGAGAGAAATATTATGAATAAGAATATGTATATTATAGGTCGAGATATTAGATCGGATATTTCTATTCCTGTACGTAGTGTATCAAGAAAACATTTAATTATTAAGAAAGAAGAAAATTCTTGGTATATTATTGACAATAATTCTGCCAATGGTACATTCTTAAATAGTTATGATAATCGAATAGAAAAAGAATTATTAAAAAAAGATGATACTCTCTATTTATCAACTTATAAATTAAGCACAAATCGTATATTTTCTTTAATTACTGGAGAAGAAAAACTACAAAAAGTTACTGTTGATAGTAAAAAGATGACTTTAGGAAGAAATCCAAAATCAGATGTTTTTATAGATAATCCCAATATATCTTTTAACCATGCTCAGATTATTAAAGAAAATCTATCTTATTATATTTATGACTTAAATTCAACCAATGGTACTTTTGTTAATGACATTGATGTTGAAGAGAAATGTAAAGTTAAAAGTGGCGATAAAATTTCATTAGGTCTTTATAGTTTTATTTTCAATATTGAAGAAGATGATAACGTCTCAATGATTAATATGAATCGTGGAGGATTTCGATTAGATATTAAAGATATTTCTTTTGTTGTAAAAACTAAAGATGAAAATAAAAAAAATATTGATAAAAGTTTGTTAGACGATATTAGTCTAAGCATATTTCCAGGGGAAATGGTAGGTGTTATGGGGCTTTCAGGTGCAGGGAAAACGACCCTATTGAAGATTCTTTCTGGATATGCTAAGCCTACAAAAGGAGAAGTCTTTATTAATGGTAAAGACTTATATCTTCATTATAATAGGATTAAAAATTTTATAGGGTATGTTCCTCAAGATGATATAGTTCATCCTGAATTAACTGTTTATGAGGCACTTTACTATTCTTCAAAACTTAGACTGTCAAGTGATTTAACTGATATTGAAATTAATATACGTATTGAAAAAGTGTTAAAAGAATTAGGTATTGATAAAACAGCAAATGTATTAATAGGCTCACCCGATACGCAAAAAGGCATTAGTGGAGGACAAAGAAAAAGAGTCAATATTGCTATGGAGCTTTTGGCTAATCCTGAGATTATTTTTTTAGATGAACCAACTTCTGGTTTGTCTTCGGTAGATACAAAAATAGTAATGGATAAGTTAAAAAGTTTAAGTGATAAGGGCAAGACTATTATTTTAACCATTCATCAGCCAAGTTTAGAAAACTATAAAAAGATGGATAATATTGTTATCTTAACACATGGGGAAATGGCTTATTATGGTTCTACTTATCCTGAATCCATTAAGTTTTTTAATGAGGGTTCTGATTCGGAAGAATTACTTTCACAGCCAGACAATGCTCTTTTAGGCTTGTATGATGGAGAAGAAAAAAATAAAGATTGGACAAGTATTTATAAAAATAGTTTGTTTTATGATAAGTTTGTAGTACAGCGATTGGAAAATGATAAAGAAATTCTTATAAAACCTTTTGAAAAAGATTTGAGTAACTCTTTTTTGAGTCAATTTAAAGTTTTAAGTAGTAGATATTTGACTGTTAAACGAAAAGATACTTTAAACATGGTTTTTTTATTGGCACAAGCACCCATTATTGCATTTTTTTTAGTGTTTCTTTTTGCTTCCAATAATTCTGAACAGTATCATGAAACCCCGAGTGTTTTATTGTTTATATTGCTGATTTCAGCCATTTGGTTTGGTGTTATTAATTCTGTTAGAGAGATTGTTTCTGAGAAAGCCATTTATGAAAGAGAAAGATTATTAGGCTTAAAGATTTTACCTTATGTCTTTTCAAAATATCTCATTCTTGCTCTTTTATCATTAATTCAAGTTTTATTATTGGTTTTGATTGTAGATGGAATGGTAGGTTTAACATTAAATATTGGAAATGCTATTCTCATCGTTTTTATGACAGCGTTGATTGGAATAAGCATAGGATTATTTATCTCTTCAATTTCTAAAACATCTGCTTTTGCTTTAACAGTTGTGCCTATTGTTTTGCTCCCAATGATTATGTTTGGAGGAGGGATTCTCCCTGTCAATAAAATGTCTACAAGTGCTTATGTTGCTTCTTATGTTATGCCAATTCGATGGTCACTAGAAGAATCTATTCGTAGTTATGATAATAACGAGAGTAATCAATTTTTACGTGAACCAATAGAGCAAAATATAATAGCACATACTTTAATTTATAGTAATGATGAGGTGAGAAATTTAGCAGGAGATGGAGAAGAAGCTCAGTGTGAGGACAGACGTTGTATTGAAGAATTATATATAAAAAAGGAGTATGATGACAATAATAAGGAAGTTTATATTTTTAGAAATCATTCAAGTTCTTTAATTTATATTATTTTATTTTTATTCATCATTATTCCATTGTTATTTACCATCTTAGTATTAAGGAGGAAAGATAAACATTAAAAATAAGGTTAGAGAAATATAATTTTTCTCTTAAGATTAATAATTTAAAAAGGTAAAAGATGAAAAATAAAATAATTGGTCTCTCTCTTGTCGGGATGATGTCTACCATGTTACTATTTGCAGATGGAAATACAACTACAAAGAAAGTAACTGTTTTAACAGATGCTGAAAAAAAAGAAATACTTGCTTCAAGTACAGTAGAATTGCCATCGGCTGGATCTTTGGCAAATCATTTACAGAAGAATTTAGGAGATATAGCTTGGTCTAAGTTTATGAATTTAAAAACTGAAGATATATCGAAGTTTTCTGAAGAACGTAAAGCTTTACACTTGGGTGCAAAAGGGGCAGATGCTTACTTCTTAGCCATTGCTCAAGACTCTGCTCATTTAAATGGTGTTTCAAAAAATATTAATAACACACTCAATAAAATTATTTTAGATAAAAAACCTTTGAGTAAACGTGTTGGAAAGAAAAATCTTAAGGCTTTAGAAGATGAAATAAAAGCAAAAAAATGGGCTAAAGTGTTGGATAAGATTACTAAGTTGAAATCTAAAATATCTAGAGAACTTGTTAGTGCTAAACAAAATGATTTGAAAGTACTTAATGATGTTGGTGGCTGGATTGAGGGTTATCGTTTGGCTGTAGAAGGGCTTAAATCTAATTATAAAGCTAAGAGTACAGATGTTTTACTTCAGAATGAATTGATTAATTATCTTTTATCTGAACTTAAAGGTTTAAAGTCAAGTGATGAGAAAACAACGCTTGTAACTGCATTGGGACAAGTTAAAAAAGTAGTATCTAAAGGAACGAAGAATCATCAGTTAGCCAAAGTCGAAGTTTTAGAATTATCCACGGTTCTTAGTACTTTACAATCAATTTTATAAGGAGATATGATTATGAAAAAGTTTTTTACAGGGATCTTAGGGATAGTAGTTGTATCAGGTATATTATATGCAGCAAATCGTGCAGAAGCAAAAGACAATGCATATAAAGCAGCAGTGGTATTAACCGTAGCTGGTTATAACCTCAAAGGGATGAAAGGAGAATATCTTTCCACTAATGGATATAGAACGTATACTTCTTATTTATACAGTAGTAATAAATATGTTGTTGTTGGAGCTGGAGACAATTCTGTTCGTGATTTAGATGTTCAAATTTATGATAGAAATTGGAATTTAATTGCCTCAGATAATGATAGTTCCAGTGTATCCGTAGCTGAATTTTATCCACCTCATTCAGGTACCTATTACATTCGTACAAAAATGTATTCAGGTTCAGGGTATTTTTTTCAGATGGTTGGTTGGAAATAACTGACTAAGAATCAATAGGAATATTGATTCTTGGTTTTATTAAAAATAAGGATAGTAGATTGTTTAAACTTAAAAATATAAGCATGTATTTTTTAATTTGTTTATTGCTTATCGGCATAAATTTGTTGAAAAATATATACATGGAAAATGAAGTAAATAATCGTTTAACAGATGAGGGCTTCAGTCAAGTTGGCTCTATTGATTGTAATGGTTTTTTAAATATAGAATGTGAATTAAAGGATGTTATTTTTGAAAAAAAGATTACAAATACAAACTATTTTATCAAATTTAAGCAAATAAATTTATTAGATTTTAGTGTTTTAGAAAAGAATGAGGGGGTAACCCCTTTTAAACTAATAGTAAAGGGAATAAAGATTATTGATGAGAGAGCTATATTTTTAGAATTAAAAAAACCTATGGATTTAAATATGACATTGAAGAAAAATAATGAATATTTTGATTTAACCCTTAATTCTTTTCGTGAAGATTTAGAAGCTAAAATTATTTTGAATTTTAAAAATTATGAGAACTTTGTATCTCAAAACTTTTCATCTATTAATGTTGAGATAAAGAGAGATAATAATATAGTCAAAAAAATTATTTATGAATTATATAAAGTAAAGTTATTAGAAATAATGCAGGGTGATGATGCTGAATTTTCAAGCACCAGAGGAATGAATATTCCCTTGGGGGTAGATAGCTCTAAGGTTATAGCAAAAGATAATTTTTTAGGAGAACCCTATGAGTCAATGAGTATTTTGTTAAATTCTGAAATTGAAACTTTTGATTGGGTTATTGAAAATAATGAGAATAGTAATATTACAAATTTTGTAAGTAATATTCTTAGAACAGATGGAGTAAATAAACTCCAAATTAAAAATGAAAAAGGTAAAAAATGAAAACAGAATCTTGTAAGTATGGACATTATTATAATTTGGAAAAATATGAAAAATGTCCTTATTGTGATGAATCTCAGCCTATGTTTGAGGAGGATTTAACTGAGGAAACAACCATTATTGACAGAACTAAGACCACAGAATTACATCAAAAATCTTTAAGTACTAAGCATTTAGATGTTATAGAATTGGCTGCTTGGCTTGTCATTATTTCAAAAAAAGGAAAATCTCAAACGTATAACATTACTTACGGAATGAATAAAATTGGAAGAAGTAAGTCCAATGAAATTAATATTCTCAATGGAGACATCTCTATTTCAAGAGAAAAACATTCTTCCATTATTTATGATTTTGAAAACAATATTTTTTTTATTCAACATCATGAAGGGAAATACTTAACTTATCTCAATGGGGAAATGGTGAGTTCTTTAACTGAATTAAAAGCTTATGATAAAATTAAAATAGGTAAAACAGAGTTTATCTTTGTCCCTTTATGTGGAGAAAAATTTAAGTGGGATAATGATGAAGATTGATATTATTCACAATCAAATACAAGGGGATAGAGATTATCAACAAGACAGTGTTGGAGAACGAGATATCGCTGGTTTTAAACTGCTTGTTTTAGCTGATGGTATGGGGGGATATTTTGGTGGAGAGATTGCCAGTAAAATAGTGGTTGACACTTTCATGAAACATACTTTAAGTGATGCTGAAAGTTTTTTAGAAGAAGCTCTTGATTTAGCAAATGAAAAAATTTTAGAATATAAAGAGTTACATGATGAAGTTTCTAATATGGGAACAACATTAATTGCTGTATTGATGAATGATAGCTCTTATAGATGGATAAGCGTAGGGGACAGTCCTCTTTATTTAATTCAAAATAACAGCATAACAAGGATTAATGAAAATCATTCCGTAGCAGGAATGCTTGATATTCAAGTTCAAAGAGGTGAAATCTCTGAAGAAAAAGCACTCACTAATAGGAATAGACATCAATTAACTTCAGCTTTAGTAGGAGGTCAAATTCCGTTAATTGAGATTTCAAAACCTTATAAATTTGAAATAAATGATAGGTTAATTTTATCGAGTGATGGGATAGAAACACTTTCAGAAGATGAAATATTAAGTTTTATGAATAGCAATACAGATATTAGAGCCATAAGTGAAAATATTTTAAAGGAAATAGAAAGCAAAGAAAAGAAAAACCAAGACAATGCTACCCTAATAATTGCCTCTCCTTTAGTTGATATTAAGATAGAAAAGAAGAGTAAACAGAAAAATAAACATAATGTTTTGACGATGGGAATTGTTTTGAGTTTATTGACGGTAAGTATTTTTTCCATCATATGGAAATTAAATTAAGAGGGAGTAGAAATGACATTAAAAGAGGGCTATAAGTTAAAAGAGTTTGAAATTAAACGTGTTTTAGGCAAAGGTGGATTTGGTATTACTTATTTGGCATTTGACACACTGTTAAAAAAAGATGTGGCAATTAAAGAGTTTTTCCCAAAAGAACTAGTAGATAGAGATAGCAGTGATAATTCTATTTCTTTACAAACAATAGAGGGGGAAGAGAGTGAAGAGAAAAGCGAAATTTGTCTTCAACGATATCAATATTTTCTAAAAAAATTTGTTAAAGAAGCTCAAATTATAGCCTCTTTAGAACATCAAAATATTGTAAAAGTAATACGATACTTTGAAGAAAATAACACAGCATATTTTGTTATGAATTATATTAAAGGTGAGTCTCTAAAAAAATATATCCAACGTATAGGAAAATTAACACAAGAACAGATTTTAGATATTATTCTACCTATTTTAGAAGGATTAAAAATAGTACATAAGGCAGGATTCTTACATCGGGACATTGCTCCTGATAATATTTATTTGACGCAAAATGGGAAACCAATATTATTGGATTTTGGAGCAGCAAAGAGTACTATTGTCGATAAGCAAGGAGAAGAGGTCTCAATTGGTATCATAAAAAAAGGTTACTCTGCTCCTGAACAACATTATGATGATTCAATTCATACAGTCTCGACTGATATATATTCTGTTGCTGCTGTGATAGTCTTTTGTTTAGAGGGAAAAATGCCTCCAACAGCACCTCAACGGACTTTAGCTCAACCAGACCCCTTGGAATTAGTGTTAGAATCATATAAAGAGCAGTGCAGTCAAGGGTTTATTAGAGCCATTAAAAAATCAATGAATTTACAAGCAAAAAATAGGTTTCAAGATGTTGTGGAATTACAAAAGGCATTAATAACTAAGCGAATTACCTTAAAAAGGTTTATTGTAAAGCAAGATAAAAAGTTAACTCAAAAAGAGATACTGTTTATTATCAATCAAGTATTCGATAAACTAGAGCTTTTACATGCTAAAGGTAGTACGCACAGTAATATTTCTCCTGAAAATATTTACATTAAAGATGATAATGTCATTGAACTTGGTCGTCCTATGGAGAAAATTACCTACACGTCAAATTCATTAACAGAGATTAGAAATATAGGCTATTCTTCACCCGAACAATATAGTTCAGAATCAGAAGATACAGTAGATACTGACTTATATTCTATTGGAGCCGTGATGTTTTTTATGATAACGTCTAACACACCACCTGAATCTACTAAACGTTTAACTGAAGTTTATAGTAAAAAAAATGATTCAATACAAAAGTCTTTAAATAAGTATAAAAATATCTATGGTAAGAATTTTTTAAATGCTATATATAAATCGATGGAATTGAACTCTAATAATAGGTTCCAAGATATTAAATCATTTCGGGAGCAGTTAAGTGGAGAAGAAGTTTCATCCTCATCATTTAAAAAAATAGTGTTAATAACTTTGGCACTTATATTTTTAGGCTTGAGTGCTTATTTTATTAAAGAGAAAGATACTGCTGTTCCACCACTAGTTCCTTCGCCATCATCTATAGAAGATAATGAGTCGAATAGACAGCTAGTTACAAAAGTACCCTTGAAAGGAGAACCTATAGAGGAGAGTAATACTTCAAGAATAAGTAACGGGTCACAAAAAGCGATGCTAAAAGCATTAAAACAATACAATACTAAGTAAAAAGGGTTAAAAATGATTAAAACAAAAGTAGTGATATTCCTATCGTTGTTATTTACTTTTTCTTTATTTGGAGAAGAAATAGGTTTATTAGCTGGTTCCAATTCTGGAACTTATATTAAGATAGCCAATGATATTAAAGGTGTTTCTAAAAATGAAATGAAGATTGATGTAAAAACTGGAGGGAGTTTAGGAAATATTAATAAACTTTTAACAGATAAGTCATCACAATTTGCCATTGTTCAGTATGATGCTTTACTTTACAAAAGAGATATAGAAGGTGATGCAAAATTAGACTCAAAAATTAAAATGCTTTTTCCTCTTTATAACGAAGAGATTCATATTATTGTGAGTAAGTCAAGTAATATAAATAGCATACATGATTTAGAAGGAAAACGTGTTAATACAGATGCGAAAAGTAGTGGTTCATGGGTAACAGCTGAAATGATTAAAAGCATACATGCACTTACTTGGAAAGAATATAATTTGCAGCCGAGAGATGCTTTAATTAAATTAGCTGAAAATAAATTGGATGCAATGATTTATGTAGTTGGAAAACCAGCTCCAATTTTAGTAGCATTACCTAAAGAATCGAAAGATACTATTAAATTAATTTCACCAGAATTAGATGATTATTATGTATCTACTCAATTTGAGAAAGAGACTTATCCTTGGATGGAAGGGGAAGTAAAAACAAATGCAACTAAAGCACTTTTAATCACTTATAATTATAAAACAGATAGTAAAGTAAAACGGGTTCAATATTATATTAAAAATATAAG
>Ga0256840_1003164_pt1 | contig 13617 bp, 17 predicted proteins | sample 355202metaG_FD_185969 | JGI IMG/M metagenome (GOLD analysis project Ga0256840, IMG submission 185969) | Hydrothermal vent microbial communities from Mid Atlantic Ridge, Atlantic Ocean - 355-202 | ecosystem: Environmental > Aquatic > Marine > Hydrothermal vents | place: Atlantic Ocean: Mid...
CATGAAACGATGGCTACCACACAGGTATATACGAAGCTTGGGTCGGTTAAAAAGATGCAAGAGTATATGAAAGCACACCCTCTTGCAAAACCGTAGGTCGGGATGTCCCTACCTCGACCTACAAAATCGTAATATTTTTTGTAAAAATATAAGGTCTTATCTTCGTAGGGATTTTTTTCATACGACACTGTTCCTTAAACTCTTTGGGCATATCATTTAATAAATAGGGACAGATATAGAGTAAATCCTCTACTTCTTCAACTACCCATTTCCCACCTATCACTATACTCTCTTTTTTGTCTATCTCTTGACGTTGAGAAGCAGAGAGTAAGTAGCCTAACTTCTTTAGTGTGATATCTACAGCTTTTGACTTTAGTTTCCTATCATATAACTTTATGACGTAAAGTTCTTTTGTTTGATATACCATTTGAAATCCACTTTCAAGACGTGCTTTGTCAGCAGAAAGATACTCAAAACTACGTTTGATACCCTCTTTATATTCTGATATGAGGGCATCTGAGAATTGATGTCTAAACTTGTTACGTTCATATTTTTCATCTGTATTACTTTCATCTATAAAGTAGGGGAGGTCGTTGCTTTGTAGGTATTGAAGTAGTTCTTCTTTACTGTAATGTAACATAGGACGTATTAGCGTGTAGTTCTCTCTTTTTGAGACAGTGCTTAGACCTATTAGTTCAGAGACTCCAGCACCTTTAGTGAGACGCATGAGCATCCACTCAAGGCAGTCATTGAGTTGATGTGCTGTGATGATGTTGTCATAGCCTTCTATAGTGACTAGTGAGTCAAAAAACTCATAACGAAAATCTCTTGCTTTTTTTTCAAAGTGTGCATCAAACTTGGGAGCTTGTATACTATGGCAAAAAAGTTTGTGTTCTTTTGCTAAAGCTTTTGCATGTTTTACTTCTTCTTTGCTCTGCACCCTGACATCATAGTCAACAATAGCGATGTCAAACTTTATGTTATTTTCTATGAGCAAAAAAAACAGAGCTGACGAATCTACCCCTGAAGAAAATGCTAGTAAATTGTTTTTATGCTTTAAGTGAGTTACATCAATCTTCAAAACAACTCTTATAGTGGTTTTATAAGTGTTGCGAGTAATTGACTTCCTGCCAACTCAGTTACTTTGGCTTCATAGCGTTTTCCGTATTCAACTTTTAAGTCTGAGGTATCATTGATGAGTATTTCTCCATCTATATCTACTGCCCAGTTTAGTGGTCTTGCAGAGAGTAGATACTCATGTTCATCACTTTCTCCATCTATCACTACAGTCAATGTTTGTCCTACCATCTTTTTAAGGGATACTTGTGTATTTTCTTCCGCGATTTGCCCTAAGATGTCAGCTCTGTTGTCTATGGTTTCTTGAGGTATTTGGGTAAGTGTGTAAGCTGAAGTGGTTTCTTCGTTTGAGTAGTGGAAAGTGTTAAATCTGTCAAACTCAAAGTCTTTCATAAAGTCACAAAGCTTTTCAAAACTCATTTCTCCTTCACCTGGATGACCTGCAATGAGAGAGGTACGTAAAAAGGCATTGGGTTTTGACTTCATATGTGCTAAAAGCTCAATGGTTTTTCTTTCACCAAAACCACGTTTCATGGTTTTAAGCATAGGGTTATCTATGTGTTGTATGGGCATGTCATAGTAGGTTTGAAATACAGTTGAATCTGCTATGGTATCTATGAGTTCAAAAGTAGTGGTACTTGGGTACAAGTATAAAATACGTGCAGACTTCACACCGTCTATGGCTTCTACACCTTGTATGAGCTCGATAAGCCCATCTGACATCTTCATATCTCGTCCATAACTAGAAGAGTCTTGTGAGATAAAAGAGAAGTCATAGTAGCCCTCTTTTGTTAACATCTCTACCTCTTTTACAATGGAAGTAAGAGAACGTGAGTGCAGTTTACCTTTAAAGCTAGGGATGGCACAAAAAGAGCAAGCTTGGTTACAACCCTCTGCGATCTTGATGTAGGCATGGTAGTTAGAACCTGTGATGACTCTACCAGAGTTTTCTGTAGCTAGGTAGACTTCAGGAGAGAAGGTACTTTGTTTAGAGGCGATGAGTTCATCTATCTTTTCATAGTCACCTACACCTGTAAAGATGTCTATCTCAGGCATGTCTGCTTGCAACTCCTCACGATAACGTTCAGTAAGACACCCTGACATGACTAATATAGAATTTTCTTTTCGTGCGTCATGTAAGTTTAGTACGGTGTTTATACTCTCTTCTTTAGCTGCATCTATGAAGCCACAGGTATTGACGATGATGACATCTGCGATGGTGTTGTCATCGGTGATTTCGTATTCTTTGAGGCGTCCGAGCATGACTTCCGAGTCTACTAGGTTTTTGGTGCATCCTAGACTGACTAGGTGTAGTTTTTTTTGCTGAAGTTGTTTTGACATCAATATGCTTCTTTTCTATGTTTAATATTTACCACAATTATAGTGTCGTTTTCAATATCAAATAAGACTCGATAATTGCCTATTCTGTATCTCATAGGTGGGTAATGTTTTTTTAATTTCTTTATATTTGAAATATCTGGATAATTTTCTAGAGATTTTATATCTTCTAAAATTTTTAGAGCCTGCTTTTTGTCTATTTTTCTTAAATCTTTTTTAGCTGATTATTGAATCTCAATAATCATTTATACGCGTCAATTACACTATCTACAGAGTATGTTTTTTCTCCATCTTTGCGTCTTACTCTTGCATCTTGTATAAAAGAGTAATCATTGTCATTGACTTTAATTTCTTCTAGTCTATGTGCATGTTTGTAAAAATCAAACAACTGAGACAGTGCATCCTTGATGTTTGTCGTATCAAATTCTTCTTTAAGGTTTTCTATAAAGTGTTTATCTACGTCAATGGTAAGTTGCATCTTGTATCCTTTACGACTCAGAAAGTTTTTCAACTGCATAAAACAGTACGGCAACAGTAGAAAGTCCTATGATGAGTAAAGCCAATAATCCATAATCCATTATAATTCTCCTATTTCACTGGTTTTTTTGGCTATCTTTTTGATGATAGCAAATATTACTAGTATGATAAGCATCGCAATAACGGCACCTATCCAAAACATGTTGTCTAAAGTTTGAGTGTCATATCTTTTAAGTAAAGCACCGATGAGTACTACTAAAAGTCCAAACATGATGCTCATAGCTACACGTAATGTATTCAATATTTCTTTTACTTTGTCTAGTTGTCCCATAGCAGTAGTATAGCATAAATTAACCATATTTTTTTAAAGGCAATAATACAAGGTGTAGGAAGATAAGAATGGTGTAAAAGAAATGAGAGAAATAAGAAGTTAGAGCTTAGGCATAAAGCCTAAACTCTAAAGGTTTGAAACCTTTTTAGCACCCCTCTTATGCTTTAGCAACGGGGGTATCGGAATTTATTTCCAGAGAAATGATTCCTAGAAAGAGTATCTTGCCCAGAAACGTACGAAGTTGTTTGCTGATGGTCTACTACCTGTAGCAGTTGCCTGAGTATAAGCTGAATCATCAGTATATACGTAAGCACCAAATACTTTGATGTTTTTAGTCAATTTAGTTACATACATTAAGTCAAACTCTGTGTAGTCACCTTTATCTGCTGCAGAAGAATTTGTTCCTGCACCATAAAATGCTTTAACTGTGCCACCAAGAACCTTAGCTGTAGCACCAACTTTTAAGAAGTCTGAACCTGGAGCTGCATGGTATTGACCAACATTGTTAAGAATCATTTGTGTGTAAAGTGGAGATTTAACACCACCAAAGTTTGAAATACCAAGAGCACCTGTACTTACAGAAGTGTATGCTGCCATAGCAGTGAACATACCAAATTTAGCACCAAGTTTAGCACCATATGCAGATGTATTTGCAGCAGTATCTGGGGAAATTTGACCACCTTGAACCGCTACGTTGAAAGAACCAGCATTATACTTAGCATCTCCCCATAGGATTGTAGCATTAGCACCATTTGCAACCATATCTGGTCCAAAGTAGTAGTTACCAGTCAATGTTAAGTTAGAGATTGATTTATTTTGTGCAGCAATCATATGAACCACATCACCATTTGCATTAATTTTGGTGAATGCAGCATCATTTGTATAGTCATTAATTGATTTATTAGAATTAACAACAGCAGCATATACTAATGTAGTATTTGGAATGCTTGAGTTAACTACTAATGCAGCATCAAATGAGTTCTTAAACACTTGCCAACCCTCAGAGAATGCAAATGGAGAAAGACCTTTTGGAAGAAGTTGACGACCAAGTTTAACTGAAGTTGCACCAAACCCGTAAGTTAAGTAAGCTTGAGTAAATCCACCAGAAGTTGTACCAGCGTCACCACCACCTGTGTAAAAACCAGCATCAGAGCTTGATTTAATTGCAGAAACTTCAACGCCAGCACCGATACCTGCGAATAGGTCAGCATTTACTGCAGAAAGTTGTGCACCTACAGCTGAGTATGTGTTTGCACCATCAAAAAGTGAACTGTTACCTGAGTTATCTACAGTTTGTGTAAATGCTACTGCAGATCCACCAAATTTCCAAGCTGACGCTTCCTCTACCACTACGGGCGCTTCTACTACTGGCTCAACTGGCTTTATATCGCCACCTGCCATAATCATTGTTGATGCTACTACTGAAAGTAATAATGTTTTTTTCATTGTAATCTCCTTGAATTTGTTTTGAATACGGTGTAGTATATCACGTTTTGTTTATTAATGTCAATAGAGTTAATAAAAAGTTAATGAAATATTAATCTAAGTGTTACCATACGTATTTGCGAGTCATAAGTGGTAATTACAATAAAGTCTATAGTCTTTATATGGTTTATTTTTGGGATAAACTTAAGAAAAGTAAATGAATTATTCAGTAATGATGTTAAGTTTTTGCTTGAGTGTTTAAAATGAGATTGTAAATGGTGGCGCCAGACGGAATCGAACCGCCGACACAAGGATTTTCAATCCTTTGCTCTACCAACTGAGCTATGGAGCCATAACTTAAGAAGAAGACCTCTTGTTTAAGTGGATAGAATTATAACGCCTTAAACTTAAAAGATAGGCAAAAAAGTGAAAAATATTTATTTTTATAAATTTTTTACCAATTCCATAAAAGTTTCACCTCTATGCTTATAAGATTTGAACTGATCAAAACTGGCAGCAGCAGGTGAAAGTAATGCAATACTTTTGCTGTTTAAAGTATTTGAAATATTTTGAACGGCGATATCTATCGTATCTGATGCTATGACATCTATGTGATGTGTTTTTGAAAGTGCTAAAAGTTTCTGAGAATTTGCCCCTATTGTATATAATGTAAGATGAAGTGTTTTCATTTGCTCAAAAAGTGGACTTAAATCAACGCCTTTGTCATCACCTCCGAGTATGAGGTGTATGTGTTTATCTGCATAGCCTTTGACTGCTTGTATGGTAGCATCTAAGTTGGTTGCTTTGGAGTCATTGACCCAAAGTCTGTTTTGTGCATCGTAAATCTCTTCTTGTCGGTGGGCATCTCGTGTAAAGCTGTTGAGCAAGTCATAGTCAGTCTCATCGAACAATACTTTGCATATGGCAAGGGAAAGGAGGGCATCTTGCAAAAATGCACCTTTGTAGTTGAGTTTTGAGGTATCTAAGTTAAAATACTCACAGACAAAAGCATCACTATCATACTCAACCACATAGGCATGTGTCTTTGGTACTTTTAACCCTTTAGGGATAAGTGCAAGTTCCCCTTCTTTCATAGTCAACAAAGGTTTTAGTTTGTCTGCAGCATAGGCTTTTTCTGTGCCATGCCAGTCAAGGTGATCTGGTGTGATGGGTAATAAAAGATAAATATCTGGTGAGGCGATGTTGGTATGATGCAGAGTAAAAGAGCTAGACTCTAGTACCCAAATAGGGGCTTTAGTGTCTAGCTCTGCTAAAGGTGTGCCTATGTTCCCTCCACTAAGCGCTCCTCTTTTTTTTAAAAGATGTGTAAGCATTTGTGTGGTGGTGGTTTTTCCGTTGGTACCAGATATCCAAATGGTAAAAGGCTTGGCTTCGACAGGCTCAGCTACCGATTTGCTTACATTAGCTCCCTGAGCTTGTCGAAGGGAAAAGTAATCATATTCACTCAAAAGATGTTTTGCTTTTTGTATAAGCGGATGTTGGGGAGGTAGGCTAGGGGTGGTGACTTCTAGTGCACTTTCATCGGGGTTAAAAAGGTGTGAGGGTTTGATGGTGTTGTTGTTTTCATCGGTATAAGTTTCTGTACATTTGTCATCAAAAAAAGTACAGCCACCACCGAGTTTTTTTGCGATGGCTTTAGTGGTTAAACCATATCCGAAGAGTGTGGGTTTATTCATATTTGAGTTTCCTTTTTCCCTTCGACAGGCTCAGGGAGCTAATTATGTTGGCAGAGTTTGTCGAAGCCTATCTAAACTTAAACGATACAAGGGCTAAGATGTTTGCAATGAAAGCTATCATCCAAAAGCGCACGATAATTTTGTTTTCTGCCCATTTTTTGAGTTCAAAGTGGTGATGAATAGGTGCCATAAGAAAGATGCGCTGACCGCGAAGTTTGTAAGACCCTACCTGTAAGATAACAGAAATGGTCTCAATCACAAAAATGATACCTATAAGAATGAGTAGTACTTCACTTTTTCCTAATATGGCTAAATAGGCTAAAAACCCTCCAATAGCAAGACTCCCAGTATCTCCCATGAAAACTTCTGCAGGGTAACAGTTGTACCAAAGAAACCCAAGTAGTCCACCTGAAAGTGCCGCTGCGAGTATCATCACTTCTCCTACACCTTTAATGTTTGGTACTAAAATATACGCAGAGAAAATAGCATGTCCTGTTACATAGACTATGACTCCTAGTGTAAAGAGTGCAATGACAGAAGGAACTGTTGCTAAGCCGTCTAGTCCATCGGTAAGATTTACAGCATTGGTTGTGGCTAAGAAGATGAGTATCCAAAAGGGAATCGCAAAATAACTCAAATCAAAAAGAGGTGTTTTAAGGAAAGGGACATAAAAATCAGTAGGAAAACCTGAGTAAAGAAGTAACCCTGTGGCTAAACTAGCAACAAGTGCTTGTAAAAACATTTTACCTTTGGGGGTGAGACCTTCTAGGTTGTCTCCAGAGAGTACTTTGCCTAAATCATCTTTGAGTCCTACGAGACCAAAACCAATGAGTGTGATGATTCCACCAATTATGTAAGGGTTTGTTAAGTCAACCGTAATGAGTGCTGCAATAAGCGTAGCACCTAAAAAGATAGCGCCTCCCATAGTTGGTGTATGTCGTTTACCTTCGTGAGCAGGGACGTATTTGCTGATGGGTTGATTGGCATTTTTTGAAATAGCCCATGAGAGGTACTTTGGCATAATAAAAAGAGTGAGTATAAAAGCAACGATAAAGGCAAGACCTGCACGGACAGAAATGTATCCAAAAAGGTTAATGTCTAAGAGTTGTGAGAGTTCATATAACATGGATGTCTTTCATTAAAGATTTAGAAAGTTTATTCTACTATTATTTCAATTAAATATCACGAATGGGGTAGAGAATGAATAAAAAGACAATACTTATTATCACCGATGGCATCGGGTGTAAACCAGACAGTACATGTAATGCATTTAAAGATGCGACAAAACCTACCTATGATATGCTTTTTAAAGAGGCTCCAAGAGCACTTATCTCAACTCATGGGCTTTCTGTAGGCTTACCAAAAGGACAAATGGGCAACTCTGAAGTGGGACACATGACGATAGGTTCAGGACGTATTTTGTATCAAGATTTAGTTAAAGTTTCTTTAGCGCTTGAAAATGGGAGTATTGAAAAAAATGAAGCACTGAATGCAACATTAGAAAAAAGCGATAAAATACACCTTATCGGACTGCTTTCTGATGGAGGAGTGCACTCTCATATAGAACATACGATAGGACTCGCAAAACTAGCAAAAAGTAGAGGTAAAAAGGTATTCTTACATCTTATTACTGATGGCCGTGATGTAAGTCCTACATCTGCTAAAATGTACCTTGCGCAAATAGAAACACTATGCGATGAAAGTATCTCTATCGCAACTATCGGGGGACGCTTTTTCACAATGGATAGAGACAACCGTTGGGAGAGAGTCGAAAAAGGCTATAACGCACTAGTAAATGCAACACCTTTTACTGCGTTAAGTGCTAAGGAGTATATAGATGAGAGTTATGCTAAAAATGAACTTGATGAATTTGTTGACCCTGTCGCACTTAGTGGATATGAAGGTATGAAAGAGGGAGATGTCGTCATAGTGACCAATTTTCGTTCAGATAGAGTGCGTGAGATAACATCTGCGTTAGGCAGTAGCAGTTTTGATGGGTTTGAAAGAAAGTTCATCCCACTTCATATCGCAACTATGACAAAATATGATGCAGATTTTTCTTTTCCTATATTATTTCCTAAAGTAGCACCACAAAATACGTTAGCTGAAATAGTGAGCCATGCGGGACTCAAACAACTCCATACGGCTGAGACTGAAAAGTATGCGCATGTGACATTTTTCTTAAATGGTGGGATAGAAGAGCCTTACATAGGTGAGAGTCGTGTACTCATACCTAGTCCTGATGTAAAGACGTACGATATGAAACCAGAAATGTCTGCCTCACAAGTAGGTGACGCAGTACGGACTGCTATGGATGAAGCCTATGATCTCATAGTGGTAAACTTTGCAAATGGTGATATGGTAGGACATACAGGTAACTATGAAGCAGCTTGTCTTGCAGTCAATGCAGTAGATACCGAACTTGGCAAGATTATAACAAAAGCAAAAGAAGATGGCTACAACATCGTACTTACTTCAGATCATGGTAACTGTGAAGAGATGAAAGACAATGAAGGACATACCTTAACCAACCATACCGTCGGTGAAGTTTGGTGTTTTGTGATGGCTGAAGGTGTGAGTGAAGTAAAAGAGGGCTGTGGACTGAACAATGTTGCACCTACTGTACTTAAACTAATGGGACTTGATATTCCTGAAGAGATGGATGAGGCGTTGATTTAACGGAAGTTCTCATTATTTTGTATAGGATTGCAAAGAAGCCATTTTTTCTTCAGAGATTTTTTTTATTTGAAGCAATAGCTCTTTTATCTCCTCTCTAACAGTTTTGGGAGCATAGGCTAATAAATCTATAAGCTCTCTTATCTCTTCTGAGTAGCGTATATTATACTCCGAAGCATACTCTATATTAAAACTAAAAAGTTCTTGTTCACTGACTCCTAGTACCTCTGCTATGTAGGGGATAAGCTCTACTTTTAACTCTCTTTTACCGTTAAGATAGCCGTAAATGGTCTGAATGTTAGGCGGATTGCCTGTACTTTTGAGTGTGGGTTGCAGATTTTGCAAGGACTCAGCAAAATCCTTTTTACTTAAACCCTTCTCTTTGATAAGATAGTTTATCTTCTCTATAATATCCATTTTTATCCGATTTGTATAATAAATTCTCATATTGTAGAATTTGTTTAAGTTTAAATAGGATATTATTATTCGTTTCGGATAATTTGGTGCTTCATTATGAAGTTTATTTTTATTGATTTAAAAGGAGAAGAGAATATGAAAAAGTTTTTTGTAACATTAATGGCATCTATGCTATTATTGAGTTCGACAACGTATGCGGTGGAGATGAGCAAATCTCATAATCCAGCTATGCAGATGACGACGATGAGTAAATCTGAAGCGATTCAGATGCTTAAAGATGCAGGTGTAGAGCCAAGCAAAATTAAGATGCTTGAAAATGGTGAGATGGCTAAGACTGAGGGTGAGTTTTGGGGTTTTGTTTTTAAAATTTTATGGGCTGTGGCTTTTGGTTGGGCATCAAAGACTAAAGCGTATTAATATTAAAAAAAGATACTGCATGAAAATGCAGTATTTACAATTATACGAAGGATTCTAATTGATAGTTAAAAATTTTATTTTCACAATATATAAAGGTTTAAAATATATTATTTCAGATTATTTTTTTGGTTTTTTAGCTTTGCTGATTTTGGCAATCTTAGCGTATGCCATTCGTTTAATCTTTACCTAATGAGGATTAATTAAATGTTGTATAAGTTATTAGATTTCATATTCCCCTATAGAAAATTTAGAGAGAAAAACTTAACACTCATTCAGAAACTTAGTATCTATTTTGAAATTTTGTTCAATATAGCTTTCGTTTTATTTGTAGCATCTTATCTATTATTACCTCATTTATCTAAAACAGTAATATATAACAATATACATTTACACATGATAGGTGATACTAATAAAACATTTGTAAAGGATTATATGGTAAAAGCAGATACATATCTGCACTCAAACCCACTTTATACGAATGAGGAAAATATCGATATTTTTATTTTGAACAATTCTATACTGTATGCTATTATGGCACCCATGGAGATATTTAACTTGTATGCTTCATATGCCACTACATGGGGTCAAAATATTGTCTTTAAATATGTTGATTTGAAAAAAAACAAATCATATTATGGAGAAAAAAAAGAAAATTTTGATGCAGTTTTAGCACATGAGTTAATACATACATATCAAAATAGTAAATATGGCTTTTTTGTTAGATATAAATCCTCTTGGATTATAGAAGGATATGCAACATATGCTTCAAAAGGTTTATATATAAAAAAACCTAAAGAGATTTTAGAAAATTATATTAAGCACTATCCCGAGTATGAAAATATGCCATCCAAACATCTGTCAAAAAAATATCAAGTATGGATGCTCATGGTCAAACACGCCATCGAAAAGATGCATAAAAGCGTAGATGATTTGCATCTAGGTAAAGTTGAGTATGACGAGGTGTTAGACTCACTTCTAAAAGAGTACAATATAACAAAGTAATAGTAAAACAATTCAGCCCAATATTATTCATTTTGGATAAAATTATTTAAAATGAATAATAAAAGGATTACTTTTGCGATATATTTTACTTTTTGTAGTAGCAGGGGGGCTTGCTCTTTGCCCAAAAACCTGTAAGAATCGACGAGATACTCACTAACCAAAACAGCTTTAGACTCGATACGACACTCTCTTATAGCAACATACAAAGCATCGGCTCTTTAAGTGCTTCTCAGACCTTTCAGACGCAAAATGGTGATTTTGTGAGCATCCCTGTGTATCTTGGCTCAACCAAAAGCAATCAAGACTACCTTAACATGGATTTGACACTGCGTTACGGCGTGAGCAAAGAGTTAGAGTTGTTCGCTTCGCTCAATGGATATCAAACAGATACGAAATATACGCAATTAGGAGAGTTTAAAAGCCAAAGTGATAATGGCTTTAATGCATTGTCACTTGGTGTGACGTATCAGTTCAAAGCTGAAGATGAAACGCCCTCACTGTTATTTGGGCTATCTGCTCAAGTAATAGAAAAAACAAAGATAAACAGTAAGACCTATGGTAACAACTTTAAGAGCTTTAGATTTTTTGCTACCTCTTTTTACTCTGTTGACCCTGTAGTATTTTTACTCTCTGCTTCTTACAGTTTCAATAAAGAAAAGTCTGTTGCAGAGTACACTCGCAAGGATGCAGATATTTTTACCATCTCACCTCAAGTCTATTTTTCGGTCAATCCCTACACCAGTTTAAACTGGGGTGTCAAATACAACTATTTTGGAAAAACCAAAATCGATGATGCAATCATAGGAAACAGCGGTTCAAACTTGGCACTGGTTACGGGACTAAGCTACGAACTCTCTTCTAAAATGTTTATGAACATCAATGTAGAGTATCTTAACACTAATGAGATGTCACAAAATACATTTTCAACCACATTTTCATATAAGTTCTGATGAAAACTTTACTTTTAATACTTACGCTTACCTATGCACTAGAAGCTAGAGTGCATATGTTGACAGATGATATAAATATGGCTGCTGATGTGAAGTCTTGGATAGAGATAAAAAACCAACATCTTAGCAGACAAAACCATGACTACTCATGTGGAAGTGCATCGCTATCAACCATTTTGACACATTATTATAAGCAAGATGTGACAGAAAAAGAGATACTTGATGCAGTGGTGGGCATGAAAGGACTAACAAAAAACAGCTCTTTAGAGGAGTATAAAAAAGCCAATGGATTGTCATTTTTGGATTTGAGTATTTTTGCTTTTAGTAAAGGGTTTAGAGCTATTGGACTTGCGCTTGATATGGAGTCGCTTAAAAAACTTAAAATACCCGTTATTTTGTATGTAAAAATAAGAAACAGTGAACACTTTAGTGTACTTAAAGGAATGGATGAAAAGTATGCCTATCTAGCAGACCCCTCTTTTGGAAACACAAAGGTAAAGCTCTCCAAATTTAAAGAGATGTTTTATCAAAGAGATGATTTGGGACATCCTGGAAAGGTATTGGCTATCTTCCCACCTAAAGGAAAGACAGCTAAAGATATATCGTTTATGCAGTTGCCAAAAAGCTCAAAGCTAATAAAGGATGTGATACGTTTAAAAGTAATGAAGCCCTAAGAGATTTTTTGAAAAAACAATGAGCAATAAATATTTTTAGCTCATACAAATTTTGACATCTTGGTATTGCTTGGGTATAATGTGTATATGAGTAAAATAGATGAACTAAAAGAGATTAAGTCCGATATCAAGGAAGTATTTAAAGCATTACTCTATTTGATGCTAGGTATATTGACAGGTATCGCAAGTATAGCTTATAATATCTTGATACATAAGATACCTTCATATATGATAATTGTAGGTGGAATTGGACTTGTTGTTATGGTACTTATAGGCATTTATGAATTAAAACTATGGAATAAAATGCAAATGCTAAACAAGGAGATGAGAGATGCAGAATGAAATGGTATTAGGTATGGGATTGTTTATTGTAGGTGCTGTACTTGTAGTTGTTTTTGTCAATAAACTTGTTTCAGGTATAGAATAAACATTTTCTTTGCAAATCGCAACGAATCTATAGATTTATTATGTACTATCGAGATATAAACTGCATATGGTTAATAACCCAATAGTATGCAAAATACTGGTCTATCCTGATGATTTAAAAGCGAAAGTCTATAGCCTTAAAGAGGGCAGATACATCAAGGTGAGAGACTTTACGCATGAAGTGTTGGACTTTGAAGATTTAAAATGCAGTATCTCTTTGGACTTTGCCAAAGTCTTTACAAAATTTAGAACCAAACAATAATCAATTTAAAATAAATAAAGGGTAGATATGAAATTTACAGGAACAAACGTACTAGTCACAGGAGCCAGCAGAGGGATAGGTGCTGAAATAGCAAAAGGGCTTGGGGCTATGGGTTTAAAAGTGTGGGTGAATTTCCGTTCAGGTGAAGCAGAAGCAAATGCAGTCAAAGCAGACATAGAAGCAGCAGGTGGTAAAGCTGAGGTGATAGGCTTTGATGTGAGTAGCGAAGAAGCATTTGTAGCAGGCATAAAAACCATCATAGCAGAAGATGGAGAACTGGCATACCTTGTAAACAATGCAGGTATCACTAAAGATGGTCTTGCTATGCGTATGAAAGTAGAAGCTTTTATGGATGTGATAAACGCCAATCTAACATCTACATTTATAGGATGTCGAGAAGCACTTAAAGTGATGCGTAAAAAACGTTTTGGTTCTGTGGTAAACATCG
>Ga0256840_1003165_pt1 | contig 13617 bp, 18 predicted proteins | sample 355202metaG_FD_185969 | JGI IMG/M metagenome (GOLD analysis project Ga0256840, IMG submission 185969) | Hydrothermal vent microbial communities from Mid Atlantic Ridge, Atlantic Ocean - 355-202 | ecosystem: Environmental > Aquatic > Marine > Hydrothermal vents | place: Atlantic Ocean: Mid...
TTTAATGCTAAAATAAAAGGGTTTAGAACACAATTAAGAGGAGTCAGAAAAGTGGATTTCTTCATGTTTAGATTACAAAAATTATTTGCCTAAATATAAAAATCCCACAAGTTTTGAGACTGTTCCAAAAATACGCTGTAAAAAACACCAAAGTTGGTAAAATATAAATACTTATGTAATACCAAGATTTAGGGAAGTCAAAACCTCTTTTTGGATCTAATGAAAAATTTAAGACACTCCAAAATAACCAATAACCAGCTGTTACCACAAAAACAAATGAGGCTATTAAATAATAACGTTTCATCAATCTATCATTAATATGATTTACAACAATAAAAAGAAAAAATAGAGATACAGTAAAACTTAATAAATTATCTCCAGTACTTAATAGAAAAACTCTTAAAGAAGTATACCCTAAAACCCTATCCTTAGCGATGATGTTATTTTTTTCTTTGGTATATTTTTGTAGTTCTTTATTAGAAGAAGCAATAATTTCTTTAACTTCTTCTAAAGAAATAGCATTTTGTAGTGCTATGTCTCTTTTAGTAATTATGGGTTTGTAGGTTTTTTTATGTGCAATTAATTCTTTGGATTTTTTCGGGAAAAATTCAGTAGAAAAAGTATAGGCAATAACAAAAGCCATTGCCAAACTTAAAAAACTAATTTTTAAAAGGCTTTTAACCGTTAACTCCTGCCCCTGTTTCTTCTTCTGGTTCTTCTTGGTCATCTCCATATTCGTCGTGTCCTGTGTCGAGTGCTTTTTGGTTTTCGAGATTTTCGATGTCTGCGTTGTTTTCATAGTCTGAACATGAATTTAATGTTGCCAATACAAATAATAATGCAATAGCATAAAATACTTTTTTCATTTTTTAAAAATTTACGTTAAAATAATAATTTCCTTAAACGTAAATATATAAAAAATAGGGTCTTGCTACAATAAAAGGGGAAGAATTCTTGTAGACAAGCTATTATAAATACAAAAATATATAATTTTTCTTTAAAAAGTAGTGTTTTTCTATTTTTTTTATTTAAAAGTGTCAAAATTAGAACCAATCAAAAAAAATAGACCGTAATCTTTATAAATTAGAATTAATTATTTTCAAAGAAAGCAACAATTTTTTTATAGACACAGTAAGGAATTGTATGCCCTCGTAAATTAATTTTTAGTTTCGTTGTTGGTAAATTGTTATGTTCATTAACAAATTCTTTAATTATATCTTGTATAATTCTTCTTGGTCTAGGGCGACACATAATAATAATATCTTTTTTATAGACAGCTTTATAAGCATTATTATTTTCTTCTGCTTTTTTAGATGGGCTATTATTCATATCCATTTTGATTGTTATTTATATCATTTTGCAGATGATTACCTCAAAAATAACAAAAAAAAATGAACCAAACTAACATAAGTAGAACCAATCTAAACCAAAGCGAATTAAACTAAACCAAACTAGACCAAAGTAAACCATCGCTAAAAAATACCAATATACTTTTACCATAGTTAGCCTATTGTTACAGCATATTATAGAGTTAAAAAAGAAAATAATGTTTGAATATTTAAGGAGAAATATAAATACATCTACAAGATACGATAGGTATTTTCAAAAGTCGAATTGTGCCGTCGAATATTTAGGCTATGGTACAACCGATTTAACCTTAAAATTAATGAAAAATCGAACTTATAAGTATAAAAATCAAACCAAAAAATTAGCAACCAAATTTACAAATAAAAATCTAGCAAGTAAAACAAAAGAAATACAAAATTTTCTATACCATTATTTGCAATATAAAGCAGATGGATACGAACAAAAATTAAAAAGTCCAGATTGTGCTTATACAGATAGATTAAACGGACTAGATTGTAAGAGTTATTCACTATTTGGCGGCTCATTGCTATTAAATAAAAATATCAATTTTTGCTATCGTAAAGTAAAGCAGCCAAATATAAAACCAAACAAATACTCACACGTGTATATTGTCATTCCAAAAAATCAAAAAACCAACAATTTAAAGGATGGTTATTATGTGATAGATGGCACAAAAAGAGAACAAAGTGAAGTACAATATATAAAGAAAAAAGACATATTAATTATGGCAGATAAATTTCCACACTACGGACTAAATGCGTCAGTATCGGATGCTTTAAAATTTATACAAGAATTTAATAATTTACTTAGCAAACTACAAAATAAAGGAGCGTCTCCAAGCGTATTATTAAATTTCAAAAACGCAGTAAATTATTACCTATCAAAAAATAAATCGGCAGAATTCAGACGAATTAAAGGCGGTATTTTGGTAGGAGAAATTCCAGTTACATTTTCCAATTATGGATTAAATGGAGCAGAGGGAGAAAAGGAAGATTACGCTTGGTTAGAAGATGTTTGGAGTTGGGTACAAGGCTTGAATTTTAGCTGTTGGGGAAGTCATGCGGTTACGGAAGAGAGAATGAAAGGTGTTATTTCATTTATGACTACATACATCATAGAACGAATTAATGTACTTAAATCCGCAACAGCCAGTACAGAAGAAAAGAAAATAGCATTAAATCAATATATAGCCATCGCATACAACATATATAACGTGGCGGAGCAAAAAAGAACTAGAGGATATGATTCTTGCAGCGACGGTAGAATAGCAAAAGTAGCCGAAGCAGCACAGCAATTCATAAGTAAATTAAATAGTGTTAAAATCACTTTGGGTTTTAATTATACAGTCACTAAAATAGGAAATACCACAAATACCACAAACATCCAACAATATGGTAATGCGCTATTAAACGCAGAATTTGGCGGAGATAATAGAACGATTACTAAACCGAACTTTAATTTGATTAAAAAAACAATCACAACAGGACAAGGAGGAGGGCAAAGTGGCGGAAAAGAAGAGGAAAACAATAAAGGAGAGAAAAAAAATATAACACCTTTAGTATTAGGAGGATTGGCAGCCTTAAAATTACTATCCATAATCTAATAGCAATAAATAAACAACAAATAAAAACAGTTAAAAGATGGCAAAAAGACGCAAAACAAGAAAAAAGCAAGAAGTCGGATATTTCGATTTTGACACACCGACACAAGAAACATTGATAAATGCAGGAAAAACAGCACTTGTCATAGGAGTAGGTCTAATGTTGGCGAAAGCAGGGATGGAAGTAGTACCAACAGCTTATTCAAAATATGCAAAAATAGGCGTTGCAACAGTTGGACTAGGAGTAGCAGCCGCAGCAAAAGATAGTACCGTAAAACTGGTCAGTTCAGGTATTGCAGCATTACAATTTACAGGTTTTATCTCCGAAGTGGCAAAAAAGAATTTAGAACTAAAAGAAGATACCACAATAAACAGAGTACTAAAAGCAGGTCTAGGAATGAATGGAGCAAGTGACGGACTAGCAGCCGCAGACCAATACGTAAGTATTTCAGACTGGCAACCAGAAACGATAGACTTACAACCAACACAACAATACGCAATCAACGATATTGTATACGGATAAAAATAACACTAAATAACAAAAAAAATAATAAAATGAGAGCAAATACAAGAGAAGATTATAATTACGCACTAAAAGAATATGATTTTTATGTACTACAACAAGAACATAACATTGCACCATCTTATAAAGCTAAAGCAGTAGAAGTAAGACGTCAGATACGCACATATTGTGATAAAACAGCTTTAAAATCGAATAGTAAAAATTTAGATATATCTCGACCAGATCTAAAAGATAATTTTATCCAAATAAAAAAGCAAGTAGATTTATTACCAGGACAAACTATTGATGTTTTAGATGGAAACGCAAATAAAATCAAAGGGCTTCAAAATTTTAAAGGTAATAAACTAAATGGCGTAGCAAAGTTAGTAAATCGAATAGCAATAGGTTACGATAAGCATTTAGAAGCAGGTAAAGAAGGCGATTTATTATTTGATAAAGATATGGATTCTATCGTTAGAAATTCAGAAGTAGTACTAAGACAATTTAGTAGAGAAATATGTCGTTTGCCATTGTCAATATTCGACCATAGAGGAGTTGCTACTAATGACGATGATAAATTCTACAAGTTAGACAAACCATTTGTAATTTATGGAGAAAAAGATTTCGAGATTATTATTGATTGTTCAGAAATAGGAAAAATTCCAAATAATGGAGCTGTTCCTCCAGTAAATTACAAAACCTATTTCGATTTTAGATTTGGAGGACTATTTGTTTAAAAAAAGAAGATAACAATAAAAATCATCTATCTTTTTTAGATAGATGATTTAAAAAAGAAAGTAAATGAAACACGCAACAAAAATATTACATCTAGCAATAGGAAATCAAAAACAGCGATTTGAGAAAAATTTATCCGATGTGTCACAAGGGAATGTTATCGGAATTGCATTTTATGTAGATGGTAATTATCCATTAGAAACGATAAATATCCGATTAAAAGACGATAAAGGAACGGATATTATGGATTGGACGCATATTAAAGAATTAGAACGAAGTACAGGAGCAAATATCTTTTTATTCTCTTTGCGACCAACAAATTTTAAAACAGAAGAAGTAACTATTGAAATATCAGCATCTAATCCATTAACAAGTATATTTAACGGACAAATTCAATTTTATTTCGACGAGGATTTTAACGGAAATAAAATAAATCCACAATATGCATTCAGACAAATAACAAATTGTACCAATTAAAAAATGATGATTAAAACAGATCTGAATACATACGTTATTAATAAGACTAAAATTATAAAAAATACACAAGAAAATTTAACTTCATTAACAGTCTTTAATTTGGGAAAAACAACCGTTACCTATAACGATGTGTTTGAGATAACGCCAAGTATGGGAGTAAATGGCGTTCTATTAATAGATAGTAAATACCATCCAGTAAGAACAAAAAATATCAAACTAAGTTTTAAAGACAATAAAGACATAGATAATAATAAAGTATTAGTGTCTATCTCCACATTATATATTAACTCATGTAATTAAACAATGAAAGAATTAATTAAAGTAATCGTTTTATTAGGACTTCATAAGCCAAAATACTATGTAGATATACTAAATGTAGATACTGGTAAAGTGCTAAAAAAAAATTATTCCAAAGAGGAGATTTTAGCAGAAGTATCCACAGGAGAAGATATAGTAGATTGGTTTGGTAAATTATCCATACAAGAATATCAAGCAGTACTTTATTTGAGTAATGGAAATAGTAGAATATTTAAAGGAAGTCATTATATAAATATCGAAACCAACACCATCCAACAACCACCAACAACAGTACCAATGTTACAAAACAAGACTACGATGTATGGCGGTTTAAAAGGAAGTGAAGTACCACAATTATTGGCAAATGAGATATTATACAACCATCTAAAAACAGATTTTACAGTATTAAAAAATAAATATAGGAAACAAAAAACGACAAACGAAAAGTTAAAAGAGAAATTAATAAAGACAAAAAATAAACTTCTTTTTAGCGGTTTGGAAAACAACAAAAAAACATTCTTAGAAACCGAAGCAGGACAAGGATTAGTTGGTGCAATACCACAAATATTAGAAGCCTTAAATCCAACAGTAGCAAAGGTAGGATTAAATGCAGCAGAAAGAGAAGAAAAAGAAAAACTAACAGGACAACAAAAGGCATTTATAGAATTTATAAAAACATTATCGGATGCAGAAATATTAAATATAAACACCTTGTATAAGAAGTATTTAAAAGAAAAGCAGTTAGTAGAAAATCTCCAAACTCAAACAAACAACGCAAAAGCATAAAAAAGTATAAAATGGCAAATACAATCACAATAATAGGAGCAGGGTTTGAGCAAGAAAATAGACTAAAATATATGAAAATAATAAATGAAGCAGAAACAGCAACCTTAAAAATATTAGCAGAAGTAATCCAATTAAAAAAGGAAAAAAAAATACAAAACAATTGGGATAAGTTAAAAAAACTGATGTAAAAGATGGAAAAAACAAAGACAAATAGCATTGCAAGAACCACAGAAAAAGCGGTAAATAATCCAAAAAAAACCATGTATTTGGTAGGAGGTCTAGTAGCGTTATTAGTTGGGTATCGTATTTATAAAGCCTTTAATCCAAGTATAGACGATACCGTAAATAATGTAGGTAATGGCAGTATCTCAAATGCGACCATCAGCCAAAATACAGCAGCAAATTACGCACAACAATTATTGGATGCTATGAATGTAAACCGCAATTCCATTTTTTTAAGTGGTACGGATGAAAAAGTAATTTCCGATGTGTTTGATAAAATTAAAAATTCAGATGATTTCAGATTACTATTTAAAGCCTTTGGAAACAAACATTACAACGGACAAAATAGTCCAGTTGAAGGCTTAGAAATATTACAAACTTATCAGCTTCGGAATTTAGTGTACTGGTTAAGAAGTGAACTGAATTCCTTTTGGGATTATTCAGTATACAAAAAAGTAAAAACAGTTGTTGAAAAAGCAGGATTCACATTCTAAAAAACAACAGCAATAAAAAATAATCATAAAATGGAATTACAAAAAAGAAAGCGAAAACGTCGCCGTAGATGGTGGCATAGATTAATCACGATAGTAGCCACAGTAATACATCCAGCATTAGGCGCAGTCGCAGCAATATTAGTCGCACAATTTACCACCGCAGCAAAAGGAAAATTTCCAATTGGAACACTAGGAGATTATGAGGCATTTAATCCAACAGAACAAGAAACGGTACAAGCAGCAAATATTTTGCAAGTATATGTAATACCAACGATAAATAAAATCACAAGTCAGATAACAGTTCTAAATACAAGTAGATTAAGTCAAATAGTAATTATAAACAAGCTGAATGATTTATTACTAAAAATAGCAGTCTTGCAAGCCTATGTAAAATTTACATCAGAGAATACAAATAGAAGCGTACCATATATGATAGGACAAACCATTGAATTGTTATTAGCAAAAATGAACACATTGGTAACAATAGTAATAAACAAGACCAAATTGCAAACCAATGTAGAAGTACAGCAAATAGATATTATCGCTTCTAATTATTCTAAAATAGAAACTTTTAACATTGATTGGAATAATAAAACAGTACATCAGAAATATCAAAAATTGATGTATGTACAACATAGCACCTCAGAAACAGAAATAATAGCATCGGTAGATAATAATCAAGTAACAGAAGAAATAAAAGAAATTAACAATAACGACACTATGAACGATACAAAAAAGAATTCATTTAACGGATTATTTATAGGCTTGGGCTTACTAGCATTATATAAAATATTTTCAAAAAAAGAAAAAATAACAGGCTTAAATGCAAGTCCATACGTGTGTAAAAACAGGGTAAAATGTAAAGGGATTAATAAGCGAACAGGACACACCAAAAAGAAATACAGATACAATAAAAAAGGGCAAGTAATAAAAAAACACAAAGGATTAACCAAAGATTTAAAACTAAAAAAAGGATATAGACGAGCGAAAGATGGTAGAATAATAAAAGCAAAGAAAAGCAGAGGATTAAAAGGTACAACACCGTTAGAAGTAACAATAAATTAATAAAAAATGATAGGCTCAATAGTTCCATACCAACAAAAAAGCATAGATAATATTATTCTAAAATTCTACTGGTCAAATCGGAATTACATACACAATGACAGACCAGAGTTAAACATTAATTACATAAAATTCTCATCCACCTTAAAAGGCTATTATCCACTATTAGGGTTTGATTTTCAAAACTTAGAAGAGAATAAGGAAGAGGGAGCGACCTACACATTGTTAATAGACAGGTATCGAAAGAAAGAATGGAAAGGCAGTAATACAAATTTTAGTAAAACTAGAACCGCAGGATATAAGCACGAAACATTATTTGATGCAGAGGAGAATAATAGAAAATCAGAAATAGAAATAATATCAGATAAGATGCTTATAGATTTTGGGCAGTCAGAGTTTTTTAAAAATCTAAGATTCCCAAATTTAACAGGATTTAATAAAGTAAGACAGTTAAATATATCAAAAGTAAAATTAGCATTTCGGATAAGAAAAACCATAGGAGCAGAAATAGAAGAGAGTAAATATTTAGGTTTTATTAATATGTTAGGAATAAAAACAGAAACAAGTAAAGTAATAGACTATGCTTTAAAATAAATTTTATGGGTTGCGCATAGAATTACCCATAAGAGGAATCTTTTGGGAAGTTCATAGGTTTACCCAAAGATATTTTTCTTTGGGAAAAGCATAGGGCAGCCCATTAAAAAAATAAAAAAAATAAAAACAAACATCATGAAAAAAGAAGTAATACAAAGACAAGGATATAAAAGAGAACGAGTTTTTAGAACAAAAAAACAGGCAGAACGGTATATGTTTTTGCGAAAAAAACAAACAGAAATTTTTACAATCGAGGGTAAATTTGAAGTTTGGAAAACACCAAATAAAAATAATATTATTCCAACTTTTAAAGATGGGCTAACAGGAAATTTTGAGCGAAAAGCATTTTGTAAAAAAAATAGAATTCCATTTACAAAGACCGATAACAAAACTTTAGATGCAAGTATTAAAAGTTGGGCGAATAATGATTAATAAGCGTTTGTTTTTTTAGAAAAAGTAAATAATAACAATTATAAAAACTGGTAAAATGGCAAATTTTAATTTATTCAAAGCAAACTTATTAGAAGCAGAGGGAGGTTATCAAAAAAACCCAACCGATTGGAGAGGGAATACTAATTCACAAGGCGTATTAGTTGGTACAAATCGTGGAATATCCGCACCACAATATGAAGAATGGATTAAACGTGTACCAACAGAGCAGGATATGCAAAATATAACAAAGGCAGAAGCCTTACAGATTTATAAAAAAATTTATTGGAATAAACTAGTGAAAGCCACACAAATAAACTCTCAAGCAATAGCAGAAACATTAACAGATATGGTAATTAATGCCAAGAGTAAAGGCGGTAAAATAATGCAACAAACACTAAATAATAGTTTTGGATTTCATTTAGTAGAAGATAATATTATTGGAAATAAAACGATAAAAGCCATAAACAAAGTCAGTGAAAAAAAATTATTTGAAGCATACACCACAGCAAGAAATACATACTACGAAAATGTCAAGACTTGGGATTATGATTTATACAAAACCTATATAAAAGGATGGAAAAGAAGAGTAGCGAAATTATACGATAAACACATAAATACAGTAGTAGATACAATAAAGAATAATCCCAAATCTTCGTTTGGTCTTTTTTTTTTAATTGCGGCAGTGCTGATTTATAGTAAATCCAAAAAAGATAAAAAATGAAAAAAGTAATTATTGGAATATTAGGACTAATTGCCGCAGCTTCGTTATATGGAGCAAAGAAAATAGATACATTAATAAACATATCTAATAAATTGACATTTAAACTCGTTGGTTTTCCATCGGTTAATATTAGTTCAAAAACGGTAAAAGTTAGTGTTAAAATAATTAATCCAACAGCTTATGATTTACAAGCAAAGTTTGTAAAAATTAAAAATATAAGATTGTCATTACCAGGGAAAACACCTTTTGCAAATTCTACAACGGAAATTTCCAATATATCCATCCCTGCAAATTCAGATTTTATAATTAGAAATATAGTTTTCAAAGTACATATAAGTCTGTTACAGGTATTTAGATTGATAAGAGATTTTAATAATATAGAGGTTACCGCAGATGTTTCGGCATTCGGACAAAGCGTAAAAGTCACGAATTAAAATAGAATAAAAATGAGAACAGAAAAAACAACAAAAAATAGCTATTTTATACTGACATATAACAATTTAGATGGTAAAATAATTACTAGAAAAAAGTTAGAAAAATTCACACAAGAATTACAACAAGAAAAGCAAATTAAGCAAGATACATACATTAAAATAATGTATACTAATCTAGCTAAAGTTTTACAAGAGAATCCAGAACATCATAATTTTAAAATTAATCTTAAAAATAAGTTCTCGATTAATACAATAGAATTACAAGAGATTAGCGGTTTAGGATTACCCTATTTAGACACAAAAACACAAAAAGAATTAGGAGAGGACGAATCCACAGGACTAAATAAACCCATTTCAAACGATGATATTTACCAAATGATTACAGATAAAATAATCAAGGCAATAGATGATTATGGCGATTTAACTTGGTATAGTGGACGAGATAATGAAAAAGGAAAAGATAGATTTATAAAATTGCCTTTACCAATAAATTACAATAGCGATAAATATTATCGAGGCATTAACTCCTTTATATTAACCCTATATCCAAAATTTAAAGGTTTGGTGAAAAGAGGAAAAAGACAAGTAAAAAAATACAGTTTAATACCTATTGATGATGAGCGATTATTTTGGCTTACGTTTAAGCAAATAAAAGATAATAAAGGGAAATTAAAAAAGAACGCTACTTCCATGCAGGTAGTTTATTACAATTTTATATATAAAAATGGAAAGGAAACAATAAGCGAAAAAGAATTTAACAAACTATATAGGAAATGTAAAACAAGTAAAAAACCAAAATCAAAAGAATGTTATGACCTTAAAAGAATACCATTTTTAAAATATTTTAATGTCTTTAATGAAAGAGATATTACAGGTATAGATTTTGAAAAAAAACGTAAAGAATTAGATAAAAAAGAAACTAAATTTGAAGCAGAAATTGAAAAAATAGAAGCAGCAGAAAACATCATTAAAGCTATGCCAAAAAGACCAAAAATTATTGAAAGGCATATAGGAAGTGGAGAAAGTCCAAATTATAGACCATCTAATGATACAGTTACAATGCCATTAAAGGAGCAATATAAAGAGGTTGCAATATGGTACGGTACTGCATTTCATGAGTTAGTACATTCTACTGGTGCAGCAAAACGAGTTGGAAGAGTTGGAGTAACCGAGTTTGATAGGTTCGGTTCGACACAATATGCATTTGAAGAGTTAATAGCAGAATTAGGTTCGGCTTTTTTAAATGGGCAAAGTGGTATTTTACTTAAAACACTAAAAAAGAATAGCACCTATATTAATGGTTGGAAGAAAAAGGTTTTGGGTATGTTAAAAGAAAATAATAAAGCTATTTTTAGAGCTTCAGCTGAAGCTCAAAAAGCAGCAAATTATATATTAGATTATAATAAAAAAGGAGTGCCTAAATATTTACAAAAAGTTATTGCACGTAGGAAGAAGCCACAAAAAAAGTCAAAAGCAATAATTAATGAAAATGGTCAATATGCATTACTGGGAGCGGCAAAAAAAAATAAAAAAAAAATATTACCATTTTCAGAGCAAGAAAAAATAAAGAAATCTCCAGTAGAATATTATAAGATAAAAGGAGCAATAAAACAGTTATTAGGTAATGTTGAGATAAAACCAAAAGAAAGCGTCGTTATTACTGTATCTGCGCCAGAGGGAGCAGGAAAAACAACTTTAGCACTTCAATTCGCTCACGAATTTGCTTCTAATCGTTATGATGTATTATGTTTGAGTTTAGAAGAGCATAAGGAAAGTGATTTATTTAAAAGAAAAGTACGGAAATACATTTCAAAATCTGCTCAAAATAATTTCTTTCCAATTTCAGAATTGGATAATAATTACAATGCACTAATTAAATTAATACTAGATTATGATGTTATTATTATTGATAGCTTTAAAAAACTCAAAAAAATATTTAAAAGAATAGATCTCGACGAAGATTTAAGAAAAAAAGTAGATGGTAAATTATTTATTGTTTTATATCAACTAACACAAAAAGGAGAAATGCGAGGAGGAAGCGATGCGCAATTTGATGGCGATATTATTTTAAAGGTTGAAAAATCACAGGATTTTAAAGAAAATTATTGTGTTGCTACTAAAAATCGCTATCAAAATAAAGATATTCATACTTTGAAATATAATATTTTTTATAAGCGGATGATTTAATTGGTGATAAATTGATTATTCATTCAAAAAATACCTACAATTAGGTATTTTTTGAATGAATAATTTATATTAGTTTTACCAAGTAATATATAGAAATTAATTTTTGTTACAAATAAAGGGAAACTATTAGTATATTAATGTCAAGGCTGCCAAAATATTTTGGCAGCCTTGTTTTATAGACAATTTAATTTTTGTTATTTATAAAATTACAAAACAATGACATATTAGTCAATTACAAAAGAATCGTAAATTCAATCATTTTTTGTAAAAAATAGTAATCAAAACTCCAAAGTAAAATCATCCGAGTAATCCTTAGGTAAAATAGCACCAATACCACGTAAATAATTTTCTAAACCAGATAAGGATTGATGTCTAGTAATAGACATTAATTTATGTTTTGCTTGTAATACGGTTAGACCAGAATTTATGAAGCTGTTGTATAAATCTAAAATAAAAGAATGTCTAAAGCTATAAATTGAGTATTCTTCGCCATAATCAAGTGCTTTTTTTAGTTTAGAAAATCGTTTTCCAAAATAAGTACGTCTATCAGTTTCTTTTGTCGTCCAATGGTAAGGTTTATTATCTTTAGTGAAAAGCAACATATTTTTGTCTAAAGTACCAATTTTATACTTTTTAATAATATCTATCAATTTGTCAATTATGTAAACGGTTTGATGTCCTGTTTTTGCATGAACACGTAAAAAATTACCATCAATATCAATATCTTTTAATTTAACTCTGCAAACTTCAATAGGTCTTAAAAAGGCATAACCTACAAATTGAATATATTCGTATAGATAGGGATCGTTTTTTAATAGATATTTTTTTATGTCTTTAAGTTGTTTTTTATTAAAAGCAATATTCTTTTTTGGTATAGCTTTTAGTTTTTGAATATTTAAAATAATATTGCGGTCTAAATAGTCATCATTAACAAGCTGTGTAAAAATAGATGATAAGGTAGCTCTATAATTATTCCTAGTTTTTGGAGAATTTCCTTTTTTTATTAGTTCATTTAAAAATGTAGTAATATGTCTTTTGTTAATTTTAGAAATTAATAAATGTTGTAGCTTATTTTCTTTTATAAATTCAATAAATCTATCTAAATGAGATTTTGCAGATGTTAATGTTTGAATACTCCAAGATTCTTTTTTATTATCAAATCCAATTTGTAAGCCTTTTAAAACAGAAATTTCAATTTTTTCAAAATCAGCAGCATTATTATCTTCAAAAGGGGAGAACCCATTTACTTCAATACTATAAATTAATGCTCTTTGAACATCTTTAGCAAATCTGCGTCTTTCGGATAAAGTTTTTTTGCGATTAATACCTGCTTTAATCATAAACTTATAATCACGTTTATTTGTTTTTGGGTTTGTAAAATAACAATAGACATACCAGTCCTTTGTTAATGTGGCTTTCCCTTTTATTTTTGGAATGTAAACTTTTACTTCGGAGGATAAATTACTTCGCATGAAGTATAAACGTTTTAAAATAGGTACTATTGTAGGTATGTTATTTTTATTTGCCGCCTTTTCATTGCGGCAAATAATTTTAAAACTTTGTGTATCAGGTTGATACGTAGTAGCGGGAACTGGACTCGAACCAGTGACCTTTGGGTTATGAGCCCAACGAGCTACCTACTGCTCTATCCCGCGATTTAGGCTGCAAATCTAATACCTTTTTTTGATACTAGCACTATAAAAATA
>Ga0256840_1003166_pt1 | contig 13616 bp, 9 predicted proteins | sample 355202metaG_FD_185969 | JGI IMG/M metagenome (GOLD analysis project Ga0256840, IMG submission 185969) | Hydrothermal vent microbial communities from Mid Atlantic Ridge, Atlantic Ocean - 355-202 | ecosystem: Environmental > Aquatic > Marine > Hydrothermal vents | place: Atlantic Ocean: Mid...
TCTATTATCAGAACAAAATTAGCTATGTTAGCTGATGAAAGTGGAGATGCAAATTCATCTTTGGCAAAATATAAATTTAAAGATTCTACTAAAGGAGGAGGCGTTTACTACAGATATATGATGGATAATTATGGTAGTTTAGGAGATATAAACTCACCTACAGAAGGTAAAGTATTAGATTGGTCTGAGGATTTAATATTTGATACCAATAAATTTCCAGATGCAGATTATGCAGAAGTAATGGATAGTATGTATTTACATACCGATGAAACTTTTAACGGAAAACGTATTTTAAATGCAGATAAAATTAATTATGCGTACTATACATTTGATAATGAGGAAGCAGCTAGACATAAAGCTAAAGATAGAAAATCTTTTATAAAAAGAGAAGAATTGAATGTGTATCCAGATACTACAGTTTGGGTTAAAGATTTTAATTACTCATATAATGATCCTATGCACCAAGATTATTTTTCTCATACTGCTTATGATGATTATCCTGTAGTAGGAGTAGATTGGTATCAAGCGAAAGCTTTTTGTAATTGGAGAACAAGATATAGAAATATAGCCTTATCTAAAAATAAAAATGCAACAGCTGAATCATACTTTAGATTACCAATAGAATCTGAGTGGGAATTTGCTGCACGTGGTGGTTATGAATATGGTAAATATCCTTGGGGGAACCCTTATCCATTTAGTGATAGAGGTTGCTTCTTAGCAAACTTTAAACCACAGCGTGGAGATTATGCATTAGATGGTGCTTTATATACAATGGAAGCAAAATCATATAATCCTAACGGTTATGGTTTATACAATATGGCAGGTAATGTTGCAGAATGGACAAATACAGCATACAATCCAACTTCTTATTTAATGGCTTCAACAATGAATCCTAATGTAGAAGATAAAGAAAATCACCGTAAAGTAATTAGAGGTGGTTCTTGGAAAGATGTTGCCTATTTCTTAGAAGTAAGTACACGTGATTTTGAATATGCAGATACAGCAAGAAGCTTTATTGGTTTTAGAACAGTTCAAGATTACCACGGAAAGGTAGATTAATACAAACAAAAAATTACAAACAAAAAAAATCAACTATTAATAATAATTAAAAAACAACAAATTATGGCAAGTAAAGGTAAATTAGTAAAAAGGATATTTCATATGTCTTACAGTATTGGGGCTTCAGTAGTAATTTTAGGAGCATTAGGTAAAATTTTACACATGCCAATTTTTGGAATTCCTGGAGGAACACTACTTATGATTGGTTTAGGAGTGGAAGCTTTTATATTCTTTTTATCAGCTTTTGAATCTTTAGATGACGAGATTGACTGGTCTTTAGTTTATCCAGAATTAGCAGGAGGAGAATCAAGTGGTAAAAAAGGAAACGCTTTAGCAGCACAAGATGAACAAGGCTTATTATCTCAAAAATTAGACGATATGTTACAATCTGCTGGATTAGATGCAAATCTAATGAGTAGTTTATCAACGAGTATTCAAAATTTTAGTGGAGCAGCAGAACAAATTGCACCTGCAGTAGATTCAATTGCATCAACTAACAAATACAGTGAGCAATTAGCTTTAGCTGCAAGTCAAATGGAATCTTTAAACAGTTTATATAAAGTACAAATTGAAAGTACTGCACGTCAAGCTGAAGTAAATGAATCTGTTGCAAATAACGCTTCTCAACTACAACAACAAATGGAATCATTAACAAGTAACCTTTCTTCATTAAACGGAGTTTATGGAGGTATGTTATCTGCAATGTCTTCTAAGTAATAGGATTTATCAACTAATTTAATTAAAAAACAAATTTTATTATGGCAGGAGGAAAACTATCCGCAAGGCAGAAGATGATTAACCTAATGTATTTAGTATTTATATCAATGCTAGCAATGCAAATGGGTAAAAAAGTATTGTCATCTTTTGGAAGAATGAATGAAACATTGGTTGACGCCAATGCTACGACAGCAAAAACAAATGCTGCATCACTATCAAGTTTAGCTACTTTGGCTAGTGAACAACCAAAGAAATATACAGATTTGAATAATTTGGCTCAACAATTACACTCTAAATCTACAGAATTTGTATCCTATTTAGATGGTATTAAAACTAAAATGCTTGCAAAAAATAAAGATCCTAAAGATTACGAAGCAATGAGTAATAGTAATGAGGTTGATGAACTGTTCTTTATTGAAGGAAAGCCAACAGCATTAGGAAAAGAATTTGAAGAAAAAATTGTTGAATATAGAGAAGGAGTTAAAAATTTAGTAGCTAAAAATGTTGATTCAGAAATTTTAGCTAAAATTGACAAGCGTTTTGATACCTCTCCAGACAAACATGGAAAGCATGGTAAACGTGAAGAACCTTGGTTAGAAGCTCATTTTGAGGGATTTCCTTTAATATCTTCAGTTACTAACGTTACTAAATTACAAAATGACGCTGAGACTACTGAGAGTGAAGTATATGAAACATTAGTTGGCGGTCAAATGAAATCAGATAATTCTTTAAAAAAATATCAAGCTATGGTGGTTTTTAGTAAGAATGCGTATTACCCAGGCGAACGTTTAGAAGGTAAAATTGTATTAGGTAAAAACGATCCAACTTTGGTTGCAGATAAAGTAGTTATTAATGGTCAAACTTTAAGTAAAGACAAAATTACTGCAGGTCAAGTTAAATTAAGTCGTTCTGCTGGAAATGTTGGAGAACATGAAATTAAAGGTACTTTTACTTTTACACAAGATGGAGAACCTGTTGTTATTCCTATTGAAGGTGGTAAATACTCTGTAATACCAGTACCAAACCAAGCAATTATTTCTGCTGATAAGATGAATGTGGTTTATCGTGGTGTTTCAAACCCTATTTCGGTTTCTATGCCTGGAGTATCTGCAAATAAAATTCATGCCTCTGCACCTGGATTAAGTCCAAATGGTAAAGGTGGTTATTCAATGAATCCTCCTGCACAACGAAAAGTAACCATATCAGTTAATGCAACACTTCCTAACGGAAAAAAAGTTACTTCATCTAAAGAGTTTAGAGTTAAAGATATTCCTTCGCCTACAGGAACTTTAAGAGGTGGTTTTGGACATCAAAAAATGTCTAAATCTAGTTTATTAAAATCTACCGTTGGTTCTCAACTTAAAGATTTTGTATTCGATTTAAAAGTGGGCGTTGCTAGTTTTAAAGTTAAAGTGCCTGGTAAACCTGCTGTTACTTGTAGAGGTACTCGTTTTAGTGATCAAGCAAAACGTGCTATTAGTAAAGCAAAACGTGGAGATAATATTGTTATTTTTGAAATAAAATCTGTTTTATTAAATAATAAAACCTACAAATTAAAAAGAACAGCTGATTGTACTGTTGAAATTACAAGTTAATCTTTTACTTAAAAAAGAATAAAATTATTATAAATTATTAGATATTATGAATTTAAAAAAAGGATTATTAATTTTTGTTTTTGCACTGATAAGTTCAAACTTATTAAATGCACAAGCTAATTTATTAAATGCAACTATTCCAGAAGAAATAGGTGTTAAATCTGATGAGCAATTGGCTGCAGATAACGATGGACCTTTGCCTTATGGATATGTTGATGACAGAGATGTATTGTGGTCAAAAATGGTATGGGAATATATTGATTTGAATGAAAAAATTAATTTACCCTATTATTATCCTGCGGATACTTCAAATATAGATAAAAATAGAAGATCTTTATATGATACTTTATTAAGAGGCATTAAATCTGAAGAAATTGTAGATGTATATGACGACTCTTATTTTACTGATAAGTTGAATAAAAAAGAAATATTACAAAGTATTTCTAAAATTGATACTACTGATGTTGGTATTGAAAAGATGAACTTTGGTGAAGAAATAACAGAAGAAGATATTAACGAGCGTTATATTGGTTCTGCTGATATAGAAGGATTTAAAATTAAAGGATTATACTATTTTGATAAACGTCAAGGTGAATTAAAATACCGTCTTTTAGGAATTGCTCCAGTTTCACCTGATGTTAATTTTATTGATGATATGGATGATACAAGTAATTTGGAGGAATTAAATGCTTTATTTTGGGTTTGGTATCCAGGTATAAGAGATATCATGCATGAAATGAAAGTGTTTAATAACAAAAATTCTGCTTTTCCTTTGTCTTTTGATTTATTATTAAATGCTAGAAGGTTTAATTCTATTATTTATAGAGAAGAAAATGTATATGGTAACCGTAAAGTTACGGAGTACATTAAAAGTAATTCTTTATTTCAAGTAATTGAATCACAAAAAATTAAAGAATCTATTAGAGATTATGAGCAAGATATGTGGAATTACTAATTTCATGATATTTTATATAAAAAAATCCTGCTATTTTAGCAGGATTTTTTTGTTATAATTTAAGTTTGTTTTAAAAATTCTGGCAAATCAGGTTTACCTAAAACCAACTTTCAATAATACCATCTTCAAGTTTATTATCTAAAAGATGTTTAAATTCATTCATTTTTTCATCATACTGATAATCTTTAGACCATGTATTAAAGTTCTTAGCCAGTTCAACGATACTATTGCATACAAATGTAATTTCTTTGTTTGTTATTGTTGGATGAATAGACATTCTAATCCATCCTGGTTTATCCAATAAACAACCATCAGCTATTTTGTCAACTAATTCATGAGATTGATTTTTATCTACATGTAATAAATAATGTCCATAAGTACCTGCACACGAGCAACCTCCCCTCGTTTGAATACCAAAGCGGTCATTTAGTATTTTAACACCTAAATTAAAATGTAAACTTTCAATATAAAAAGAAAAAACACCCAATCTGTCGGTATGTTGTGATGCTAATACATGTATATTACTAACATTATTTAATTTGTTAAATACAATTTCATTTATTTCATGCTCTCTTTTTGTAATGTTTTCAACACCCATTTCTTCTTTTAATTGTATGGCAAGAGCTATTTTAATGGTTTGCAAAAAAGCGGGAGTTCCGCCATCTTCACGCACTTCAATATCATTTATATAAGAATGTTCTCCCCAAGGATTTGTCCATGTTACTGTTCCTCCACCAGGATTATCTGGAGTTTGATTTTGATATAGATTTTTATTAAATAGTAAAACTCCTGAAGTAGCAGGTCCTCCTAAAAATTTATGAGGGGAGAAAAATATAGCATCAAAATAGGAATCTTTGTCTTTATGCATATCAATCTCTACATAAGGAGCAGAACATGCAAAATCTACAAAACACAAACCCTTGTATTGATGAATTAGTTTTGAGATTTCATAAATTTCTGGTTGAATACCTGTAACATTAGAACAAGCTGTAACAGAAGCTATTTTAATAGGTCTATTTTTATATTTTTCTAATAATATTTTAAAACTATCTAAACACACTAATCCTTTATCGCAATAAGGAATAATTTCCACCTCTGCTATGGTTTCTAACCATGAAGTTTGATTGGAATGATGTTCCATATGTGTTATAAAAACAATAGGTTTTAATTCTTCTGGAACTTGTGTATATTTCTTTAAATTATCACTAATTCTCAAACCTAAGATGCGTTGAAATTTATTTACAACACCAGTCATTCCACTTCCTTGAGTAATTAAAATATCATCATCATTGGCGTTTACGTGATCTTTAATTATACTTCTAGCTTTATGATATGCTTTAGTCATTACAGAACCTGTAACTGATGTTTCTGTATGTGTATTGGCAACAAAAGGACCAAAATCATTTATCAATTTTTCTTCTATTGGTCTGTATAGTCTTCCACTTGCAGTCCAATCGGTATAAATAATTTTTTTTTCACCATAAGGTGAAATAAAGGTTTTATCTATACCAATAATATTTTTTCTGAATTTTTCAAAATATTTTTCTAAGGACATGGTGAGCTGTTTTTAAGTGGAAAAATTATGTTTTTTAAATTCTAAATCGATAACCAAAAGAGTATATAGATTCAAAAAAGCCAAAATGTTGTTTTGCTTTTTCAGATTTATCTTCTGTAATTCTAATATCAGGCATATTAATATAACCATATTTCATATCTGCTTGAAGATAAAAATGTTTAAAAAAGGTTAAATTTAATCCAGCTTTCGCTGAAAATCCAAAACCAGCAACATGAAACTCATCATATCTATTATTTCCTAAAATAGTGGTGTTTGTTTTGGGCATTAAAAAACCAACATCAATGCCTTCTTCTAAATTCACTTCAAATTTTGATGTGTGTAAACCTAATAGTTCGTTAAAATTATCAAATCGATTAACGGCAACAAAAACATAATTTAAACCATCGGTATGCTCAAATTTAAGAAATTCGTTTGATAATAATATGTCATCTCCATTATAAGTTCCATCATTATTATAAAGCGTTCCTTCATAATCATAATTTCCAGAATCTATTGTTCCATCAATTTTAACCGTTTGGTAATTACGCATTACATATTTCATGTGGTCTGCACCAATTACAATGTTATAATTGTCTTTAAAAAAGTAGCCTAATCGGTAATTTGTTTGTGGAAGGGTTAAATCTCCAGGTGATAAAAATTTAATTCCAAAGGGATTAGGTCTGTCGTCTGCTTTTACATCATAAATAGTAAAATCAAAGTCGTTTCCTTTAAAATGAATATCAGATGTAGAATATGAATCTCTATTCCAACCCCAAGATGCAAAAAACTGCCCTTTTCTTGTGTTTATTTGTTTGTAAATGTCTGTTGTAACTTTTTCTTTTATGGTTTCTTGTTGGGCAAAAGTATAACTGCTTATTAGAAGGCTTAAAAGTAGGATTGTTTTTTTCATTTTCTTGTTTGTTTTATGTAATCTATTTATTTTACGTAATCTATTTGTTTTCAGACCTCACAGGTTTTAAAAACCTGTGAGGTCTTAACCATGTTTTATTTTTAATTAAAAGATTCTGAAACATGCTGAATTTATTTCAGTATCAGAATGACGTGTTGATGGTCTTTAGTCTTTAGTCTTTACGTCATGCTGAATTTATTTCAGCATCTTTCTTTTTATCGAGAGATTTTGAAACATGCTGAATTTATTTAAGTATCAGAATGACATATTTCAATGATTTTATTTTTTTTTATATTCTCTATTCTCTATTCTCTATTCTCTATTCTCTATTCTCTATTCTCTATTCTCTATTTTCTTTTGTCTTTTTTCTATCTTCTTTTCTCTTATTTCTTCTAAATTCCCGCAATTTCAGAAATTTTCTGTATCATTTTTTCGGCTAAAGCATCAGCATTTTTTTGCGAAGTACTTTCAGTATATATTCTAATAATGGGTTCTGTATTTGATTTTCTTAGATGAACCCATTCGTTTTCAAAATCAATTTTTACTCCATCAATGGTTGATACTTGTTCGTTTTCATACAGGTTTTCAACTTTAGTTAAAATGTCTTCTACATTAATTTGAGGAGTTAGCTGAATTTTATTTTTACTCATAAAATAAGACGGATAAGAATCACGTAATTCCTTACAAGATATTTTTAAATTAGCTAAATGACTTAAAAATAAGGCAACTCCAACCAAAGAATCTCTTCCGTAATGTGATTCAGGGTAAATAATGCCTCCATTTCCTTCTCCTCCAATAATTGCCTTTGTATCTTTCATTAGTTTGACTACATTAACTTCACCAACAGCACTTGCTTGGTATGTTCCGTTGTGTTTATTGGTAATATCTCTCAATGCTCTTGAAGAGGATAGATTAGAAACTGTATTTCCTTTATTTTTTCCTAAAACATAATCAGCACAAGCAACAAGCGTATATTCTTCTCCAAACATAGAGCCATCTTCACTTATTAAAGCCAATCTATCTACATCAGGATCAACTACAATTCCTAAATCTGCTTTTTCTTGTACTACTAATTTAGAGATTTCTGTTAAATTCTCGGCTAAAGGTTCAGGGTTGTGCGGAAATTGTCCGTTTGGATCGCAATATAATTTTACACATTCCACATTTAAGGATTCTAGTAAAAGCGGAATAGCAATTCCTCCAGTTGAATTAACAGCATCAACAACCACTTTAAAATTTGCTTTTTTAATAGCTTCTACATCTACTAAATTTAGTTTTAAGACTTCTTCTACATGCTTTTGCATATAGTCTTTCTTTTTGGTATATGTTCCAAGATCATCTACTTCTGCAAAGTGATACGAATCATTTTCTGCAATGTTTAGAATTTCTTTTCCTTGAGAATCATTTAAAAATTCGCCTTTTGCATTGAGTAGTTTTAAGGCATTCCATTGTTTTGGATTGTGCGATGCTGTAAGAATAATTCCTCCGTCAGCTTGTTCTAAAGGTACGGCAATTTCAACCGTTGGAGTAGTGGATAAGCCTAAGTCTATTACATTGATACCTAAGCCAACTAAAGTGTTTGCAACCAAACTACTTACCATTTTTCCTGAAATTCTCGCATCACGACCAATAACAACGGTTAATGGATCTGTGGAAACGCAACTAGGACAAGCAGCAGGGTTTTTGGCATTTTCATTAATTAGAAAATAGCCATAAGCCGAAGCAAATTTTACAATATCAATTGGAGTTAGGTTGTTGTTTACTTTTCCTCCAATAGTTCCTCTAATTCCTGAAATGGATTTTATTAATGTCATTTGTTTATTTTATTGATGTAGCAAAGTTAGGACTTATTGATGAATTAAAATCATTATTATACTATAAAAGATAATGTTATTGTGATAAATCTTCATATTGAATTTAGTTTAGTATCTGTATAATAATTAAGATAAAGCATAAGGATTTACACTAGAATATTTTAAATTTTTAAACTGGTCGCAATCTGCGACCAGTTCATTTTTTTTATTATCAGTTTGAAAACAAAAATTGCAAAAAAACACTTACCATTAATTACAAACTGGCAATTACAGAAATCTCAACATTTACATATTTTGGCAAGTTAGCAACTTCTACTGTTTCTCGTGCTGGTGCTGTTTCTGCATTAAAATATTTAGCATAAACCGTATTAATTTTTGCAAAATTTTTCATGTCAGAAATAAATATAGTCGTTTTAAAAACGTGTTCAAACGTCATATTTGCTTCGGTTAAAACTGCTTTTAAGTTTTCCATTACTTGTTTGGTTTCTTCTTCAATGTTTGATGTTACTAATTCTCCATTTAATGGATTAATAGCAATTTGGCCAGAAGTATAAAGTGTGTTTCCAACCATTGTAGATTGACTGTAAGGACCAATTGGTGCTGGTGCATTTTTTGTAAAAATTATTTTTTTCATAATAAGGTTTTATTAAAATATTTTTTTGTCTGGTACTTGATGTTGATCGTATTTTAAATCGCTTAAAGCTGCAGCTTTTACACCAATAAAAAAGTAATAAGTTGAACGAGTACCAATTGGTGTCCAATTAAAACTCATTCTCCAAGAATCTAAATCTCTTGCAAAACCAAGTGTTGTATAGGAAAGACCTTTGCCTTTAAAATCGTAACCAGAGCTAAAATTTATTCCCCATTTTGGAGTAAGTTCAATGTTTCCGTTAAAGCGTAAGGTATTTGTACCAAACTCATTTTCTCTTTTGGTATTGTTATAACCAACACTGTAATTTAAGTTTAATCGCCACGGTATTTTAAGTTCAAAAAGGTTTATTTTTTTTGTTTCAGTTTCTTTTTTATTTGAATTTAATCCGTTTTCATGATTTTTTAAATCACCTCCAAATTGATTATCTGTATTGTTGTTATTCTCATTTTTATCGTCTTTTTTATCCTTTTTAAAGGTGTCATTTGATAGATTAAAACTTGCGGTTAATCTAGCGTCTGTCAATCTAAAAAGACTTCCTCCATTATTAATGTTAAATTTGTTTATACGCTGACCGCTAGCAGTAATAGCGTAAGGATCTAAATTAGCATTTAAGTTAAGATTTAAGCTTTTAAACAGTATGGTTGAAGTAGTAAAGCGAACAGGAGACCATTTTAACGTGTCTGCTTCAATATTATAACTGGTAGAAAAATCAAAGTTATTTAGGAGTTTTAATTTTTTGGTTTCTGTTTTGGTTGAATCTCTATCTTTTATTTTGGCTTCAAAAGTATTTCTTAGATTAAAACTTAAATTTTGAGAAGAGTTTTTTCCAGGTTCGCCAAAAATACCACCTTTAAATTTTGAATACTGCTCTGTGTTTCCAAAAGCATCATTTTGTACATCTTCATAGTAGCTGCTAAAATCTGGTGTATATCCATAAGAAACCGATGGTGTTACAGTATGTCTAATAGCTGTCATTCTTCCTTTTTTAAACTTAAAAGTTCCATAAAATTTTGTCGATGCAGAAACACTACCATTATAATCTCTAAAAGTTTTAAATCCGCTTAAAGTATCAGTTACCACTTCATTATTTGTAGTATTCCATTCTTTATGGATGGTTTTTAAATACCAAACATCTCTATAACTCACATTTGGTGTTAAGGTAAAGTATTTAAACATTTTAATATTGGTATTCATGGCAAGTTTATGAATCATACCAGATTTTGCTTTATCAAACATTCCTGCTTTTAAAAACTCGGCATCACTAGTAACAATATTGTTTTGCAAAGCTAACGAATAGGTTAAGCCAATTTTTTGGATGGCATTTTTCTTTGCACCTTCTTTTGGAGCAAACGGATATAATCTGTCCATTCCAATAGTTAAATTTGGCAAGGACATATTAATTTCTTCGGTGTTTGTATTTTGTGAATGTGTTAATGCTACATTCATATTAAAAGGAGTTCCTTCAAATTTTTTGTAATATGAAATAGACGAACTCAACGTGTTTTTTAAGAATTTGGGGTTACTCAATTCGTTTAACGATTGTTTAAAGAATTTACTAGAACCAAAATTTACAGATGCAGAAAAACGAGAATTAGGACTTGCTTTTGCATCTTGGCTATGACTCCAATTAATATGGAAATTTTTGGTTTTCGTATAATTAGAAAGTCCTCTTTGACCGTTAATCAAGTTCTCAAATCGTATTCCAAATCTACCACCATATCTATATCTGTTTTTATAGTTTGTGTCAAAGCGTAAACCCCAACTACCATTGGTGTAAATATCTCCTGTAACAGCTAAATCTACATAATCGCTAATGGCAAAATAAAAACCTCCATTTTGTAAAAAATAACCGTTTTGGTTGTCTCCATAAGTAGGAATTAATAATCCTGACGCTCGTCCTTTTGTTAATGGAACATAGAAAAAAGGCAATATTATAGGAGTAGGCACATCTGCTAAAAACATTTGCGATGTTCCTCCAACAGCTTTTTTACCAGGAACAAATTTAACATTTTTTGTTGCAATATAGTAATCTCGTTTTTTCTTTTTTGAAGTCGTAATTTCTGCCTTGCTTAAGTACATTGTAGAATCATTTTCACGCTTAGTCATTAAAGCGTCAATAATCATTCCTTGTTGTTCTGTTCTAGCACCAAAAACAATGGCTTTTTTGGTTTTGTAATTGTAAATTAAGGAGTCTTGAATAGATTCTTGTGCGCCTTGCTTAAAAGTTGGACGTTGAATATACGCACCTGTACTGTCAATAATTCCTTTAGCGTAGGCAAGATTTTTTCCAAAATCAATGATAATTTTACCTGATTTTAGTTCAATATCTTGGTAATATAATTCCGCTTCATCATAAAGAGTAGTTATCTTACTCTTCATATTAATGGCTTTGTAACCTTTTGCTTTGTCTTCAATAATATCTTCTAAAAGTTCTTTTTTTATATGAATGCTATCAGTTACAATGCTGTCTTTTTCTTTAACAGGAAGTGATTTTAATTTAGTAGAATCTTTTTTTCTTACAACAGAATTTTTTGATTGCGGAAGCGTTCTCTTTTTAGGAAAATCTTGAGCAGAAACAAAAATAATTCCCAGAAGGAAAAAAAAACTTAAAAAAAGGATGTTTTTTATATTTGTTGGCAATGCTTTTAATAGTATTTTTGTCAAAATTGGCTCAATTATTGAATGGATATTAACAAGGTCAAAAATAATTAAAATTAATTGATGAAATCACAACAAAATATTAAAATTTTACCAAAATTAAAAGTGTATCGTTTTTTTGTATTCTTTAGCATTTTTACTTTTTCTTTTTTTGTTGCAAATGCACAAGTTTCAAAGTTTACGGTGGTTTTAGATGCAGGTCATGGAGGAAAAGATCCAGGAACGGTTGGTTTAAAAACCTTTAAAAAAAGTTACGAAAGTGATGTAGCTTTAAAAGTGGTGAAAAAAATAGGTGCTTTTTTAAAGAAAGAAACTGATATTAAAACGGTTTATACTAGAGCTACTAATAAATTTATAGAATTGCATAAACGAGGTAAAATTGCAAATAAAGCACAAGCAGATTTATTTATTTCTGTACATTGTAATGCTGCTGTAACCAATGCACATGGTACTACAACCTACGTTTTGGGAATGGGGAAAACACCAAAAAATTTAGAATTATCTAAACGTGAAAATAGTGTGGTTATGCTTGAAGATGGAGGAGAACGGAATTATAAATTTAATCCAAACGACCCAAATTCTCAAGAGTTTATTATTGGTTTAACGATGATGCAAGAAGATTATCTTGAACGCAGTATTGAGTTTGCAGGAATTGTGCAAAATAAGTTTGTAACAGTTGCTAAGCGTAAAAATAGAGGTGTAAATCAAGGTAATTTAGCCGTTTTATATGATACGTATATGCCAAGTGTTTTGATTGAAATAGGTTTTTTAACCAATAAAGCAGAAGAAAAATTTTTACACACACCATTAGGACAGAGTAAAATTGCAGAAGCTATTTATAAAGCTATTAAAACCTATAAAAAACGTTTAGAAAAAAATAGTATTGTAGTTGATGATTATCTAGATGAAGAACCAGAAAAAGTTGTAAAAACAACATCTTCAAGTAAGTATTACAAAATTCAAATTGCATCAAGTACTAAAAAAATTGAAGCAAAAGGCTATAATTTTAAAGGATTATCTCCAATAGAACGTGTGAAAGTTGGAAAAATTTACAAATATTTTTATGCTGTTGCGAATAATTTATCTGATGCCAAAAAATTACGTTTAAAAGCTGTAAAAGAAGGATTTAAAGATGCTTTTATAGCTAAATTTAATTTTGATAAATCAAAAGGCGATGTTTATCAGTTACATTATGTTAATCCGTTTAAAAATAAGAAGAAGTCAACTAAAAAAACAAAAAAAGTGGTAAAATCATCACCTAAATCAACTTCATCTTCGCGTATTTTTAATGATGTTGATTTTAAGGTTTTATTATCTTCAAGTGTTAAGAAAGTAGAAACAAAATCGTATAATTTTAAAGGCTTAAAAAATGTGGAACGTGTAAAAGTGGGTAAATACTACAAATACTACTACGGAAAAACGCATAATTATAACGAAATATTAAAATCAAAAAAGAAAGCAAGAGCAAAAGGATATACTACAGCTTATGTGGTTGCCGTTAAAAACGGAAAATTGGTTTCATTGGCTACTTTATTGAAGTGATTTTTGAGAGATGAAATTTCACTAGCCAAGAATCAGGGCAAACGCATTAAACTTTCATTAAATTTAGTACTTTAATGAGGTAATGATTATCCCAACCAGCTTTCATACGTCTGCTTTTGACACCTATTTTGCTTGTTTTTTCATTTTTTAATAGATTAA
>Ga0256840_1003167_pt1 | contig 13615 bp, 14 predicted proteins | sample 355202metaG_FD_185969 | JGI IMG/M metagenome (GOLD analysis project Ga0256840, IMG submission 185969) | Hydrothermal vent microbial communities from Mid Atlantic Ridge, Atlantic Ocean - 355-202 | ecosystem: Environmental > Aquatic > Marine > Hydrothermal vents | place: Atlantic Ocean: Mid...
TACAGGTACATTCATGCGTATGCTGTTACAGGTGGCAATAAAAACGATACGCCCCGATACACAGGGGTTTATCCAAAACGGTTAGGAGGTTTCGATATGAAAAGAAGAGAAGAGATTTTAAGAAGGCTCGAAGATAGAAGAACAAGGTGCACGGTATATACACGCGTAATGGGCTACCATAGACCAGTCGAGAGCTTCAATATAGGAAAAAAAGGCGAGCATCGCCAGAGAAAGCAGTTTGTTGAGCGATAAACCGATCTACGACATAACACCTTTTACCCATCTCGACTATCCGGGTAAACTGGCTTGTATCGTCTGGTTTCACGGCTGCAATATGCGCTGCATGTACTGCTACAACAGCGACATAGTTTTCGCCAAAGAGGGAAACTACACGCAAAACGACCTATTCGACTTTCTGAAAAAACGGATAGGGTTGCTCGACGGTGTGGTTTTAAGCGGTGGTGAACCGACCCTTCACGACCTGATGCCCCTTTGCAGAAAGATAAGAGAGCTCGGATTTTCCATAAAACTGGACACGAACGGCCTAAATACGCAACTTGTCATAAATCTTGTGGAAGAGGGGCTTGTTGACTTCATATCTCTCGACTTCAAAGCTGTAAACGGAAAGTTCGGCTACATAACAGGATCGAGCCGTTTTTCGAACTTCATGGAGAGTCTGAAGTTTCTGATTGCGAGTAGTTTCGACTTCGAAGTGAGAACCACCGTCCATCCAGATCTTTTGCAGCCTGAAGATATAAACGCGATGATGGATCTGTTGGCAGAAAGCGGCTACACTGGAGACTACTACCTCCAAAGATTCGTAGAGACCAAAAACAATATCGCAAATCTTGAAAAGCCGAAAAAGAGTTTCGACGAAACCCTGCTTGAAGATAGACTCAATATCGTCTGGCGCTGAGTCATTTACCGTTTGCAACCGCCAGATGGTACCCTTGCCCCGAAATATTCTCTATAAGCCTCTTGTCGCTCTTCTGTCTTACACGCTTTATGAAAGTTCTGAGCCTGTCGTCACTCACCTCTTCACCTTCCCACAGAGCGCTCTTTATCGCTTCGTTGGATAGGTAGTGGTTTGGACTGTGAAGCAGTTGGGCTATGAAGCGGCTCTCTCTCTTGCTCAAATGGACGAGAACCCCGTTTTTAAAGAGCTGTTCACTCTGCAGGTCATATTCGAAGGGCTCCAAAAGCTTTATACGACTATCTCGTTTGATTCTCTCCGCAAGCTGGCAAAGATAGTCCAAAAGCTCCTCCGGATCGAAAGGTTTTATGAAATACTTCACGACCCCTACATCTATCGCACCAAGAAGCTTCTGCTTGTCGCTGTAGGCACTGAGTATTATCACCGGCGTAGCAGGATTTTCGGACTTTATAGCGGCGGCAAGCTCCAGCCCGTCCATCTTCGGCATCGTAATATCGGTTATGACTATATCGGGCCTTTTTTGCCTGAAAGCTTCAAGCCCCTCTATACCGTTATGAGCTATCGCGAACTCGGCGAAATAGTCTCCTATAGCCTCCTTCAGAAGTTTGGCCAAAGTTGCTTCATCCTCGACAAGAAGCACTTTCAGTCCGGCAAGCCTGGCGCTACACGACATCTACACCCTCCCTTACAAGCGGTATCTTTATGACGAACATTGCTCCTTCCCCCTCATTTTTGGCCACAATGCTACCGCTAAGCCCTTTTTCGACTATCATTTTGGACATGAAGAGTCCAAGTCCCGTCCCTTTTGCCGTATGCTTTGTAGTAAAGTAGGGCTCGAATATCCGCTCCAGTACACTCTCTTCTATTCCTCCGGCATTGTCCGCCACGACTATCTTGGCAAATCCATCCTCTTCAAAAAGTTTCAACTCTATCTTTTTGTCTGCAATATCTTTATCTTTGAAAGCATCTTTTGCGTTTTGCAGCAGATTTATAACAACCTGGGAGAGTTCGTTGCTGACACCTACGGCTTCAAGAGTATCATCTGCCAAAACCTCTATCTTTATATGCTCTTTTTCCAAAGATTTGAGCAATATCTGAAGGGACTCCTCAAGACTTTTGGCTATTTTGAAGGGCTCTTTCGGTTTGTCGGGCCTGAAAAAGTTTATGAAATCCTCAATGGTTTGAGACATATTCTGAATCATACTTTTTGCCTCTTCATATATCGCCTCTACCTGTTCGTCATCTCTTTTCAAAGAGGCTCTTTTGATATTGAAGAGTGCAAGAGTGAGCTCCGTCAGGGGTTGTCTCCACTGGTGGGCGATGTTCGCCATCATCTGCCCGAGACTTGCGAAGCGGGACTGCCAAAAGAGCATCTTCTGCTTCTCTTCGTTCTTTCGAACCTCCTCTCGCACCCTCTCTTCAAGATGCCTGTTGAGTTCATAAAGTTTTCTTGTCTGAAGAGCCACCCTCTTCTCGAGAGTCCTGTTCAAAGCCTCAAGCTCTTTCTCTTTCCTCTCGAGCTCCATCTTGAGATTCACCTCTTTGGTAACATCGTACCTGATGGCTATGAACTCCTCTATCTCGCCATTTTCGTCGAGTATTGGAATGATAGTCGTATTGACGTAGAATGTAGAGCCGTCTTTGGCCATATTCATAACCGTGGACTTGAAAATCTTTTTGTTCAGTATCGTATCCCAAAGCCTTTTGAAATTGCTTGCAGGTACGTCGGGATGGCGAACGATGTTGTGGTTTTGCCCTATAAGCTCTTCACGGCTGTAGCCTGAGATTTTGCAAAACTCGTCGTTCACGAAAGTGATGATGCCGTTTATATCGGTTTTGGATACGATGTTTGAGCTCTCTATGGCCTCTTTATACTGCTTGAACATACTCTAATTATATCGTGTTGTAACTCTTTTCCCACTCTGCGAACTCTTCGCAGAAGTATTTGATGCGCACCTTTTTGAACTCCCGCGTAGAGTATAGGTACCTGTACTCATCCACACCTATCTCATCGGCCATCTCGCGTACGACCTGCTCTACCTCATCTTTGCTCTTTCCATGAACCATAGAAAAAAGGGGGTACGGCCAGTTTGGATAGACCGGCCGCAGATAGCAGTGGCTGACGGCACTGTATGCGGCGACAGTTTCGCCTATCTCTTCAGCCCTCTCTTCCGGAACCCTCCATACGACCATCGCATTTGCCGTAAATCCCGCTTTCCGGTGGTAGAGTATAGATGCAAAACGCCTCATGAGACCGGCTCTCTTCATCCGCTCAACCTCCTCTTGAAGCCTCCTGTAGTCGATCTCAAGAGTATCTACAAGATCAGCAAATGGTTCAACTACAGGATCTATATCTTTTTGCAGCCCCTTTATCATTTCATAATGTACGGGTTCTAGCTCCATAGGCTCTTTTTTTATCTTTTTTCTCTCCTCTTTTTTTGCCCTGTCTCCTTTAAGATCGAGCTGTACCGAGATTTTGAACATCTTTTTGGTAGGGAGGATTATATACTCTTCGACTCCCGCCTCCTTGGCCAAAATCTCCACCGTCTTTTCAAGCCCCAGTTTAGAGTCTGGCGCTACGGCTATTGTAAACCAGAGGTTGTAGGGATTGTCGCGCTCGTAGTTGTGGCTCACCCCGGGATGAAGGTTTATTATCGAGGCTGCCTTCTCTATATCGTCCGTTTTGAAAGCCACCAGAGAAGATCTGTACCCGAGACTTTTGGTATCGAATATGGCGGAAGTCTGCCTTATGATCTTTTCATCTTTAAGTCTTTTATATAGGTCGAGCACCTTATCTTCATCCGATCCAAGTATCTTGGCAAGTTCGGCGAAAGGCCTTTTAGCAACCGGAAACTCTTTCTGTATCAGGGTCAAAAACTCTTTTTCCATATTGTCGTCTCTTTTTTGAACCCATTATAAAGTTTTACCCTTTACACTTTCCTTGACTGCTATCAACGCCTTTTTATGGGCGGTATGATAAGATTGTCCACACTTTGCAAAAGGATCGTTTTTGGCATACTTCCCGGCATTCGTAAAACTTGACGACAAATCGGTTCTGGTAGTCGGAGGGGGCAAAATTGCAGGTGAAAAGCTGGAAAAACTCCTCGACTTCACCGACAAAATAACCGTCATCTCCCCCAAATTTTCAGAAGAGACGAAAGAGCTTGTCGATGAAGCCGGCCTGAAAGTTTTGAAGCGTCCATACGAAGATGGCGATATAGAGGGTTTTGGAATCGTCGTAGTCGCAGTCGACGACCTTGAGTTGCAAAAGAGTATCTATGACGCATGCCAATCACGCCATATACTCTGCAACAGCGTAGACTCCGTCGATTACTGCGACTTCATTTTCCCATCCTACACGAAAAAAGGTCCTCTGACGGTAGCCTTTTCAACGTCGGGCATATCCCCTTCGGTAGCCAAATATCTCAGACGCGCCATCGAGAGAGTCATACCCGACTCGATAGTCGACTTTCTCGAAGAGATGAAGGAGTTACGCTCAACTCTTCCCAAAGGAAAAGAGCGAATGAAAATGCTGGATGAAAAGGCCAAAAGCTATATAGAAAAAATATTTCCAAAGGATAAGAATGTTTAGCAAGAAGATGGTATGGGTTTTAATGGCGGTTTTCGCATTTTTGAGCATCAGCACTTTTATAATCAATATGCCCGAGAAGAAAGATAGGCATGTCATAGAGAAGATAAGCGCCTATTTTCCATACGAGATAACCAAAACGATAGGCGGGCTCGATATTCTCGATAAAAAGAGCGGCGAAAAACTGAAAATCGACAATTCGAAAGTTTTTCTTGCTTTCGACGACCTTCTGAAAAAGTGGGGAGCTACACATCTTAAAATAGATGACCATACACTCATTATTTTAAACGATCAGAACCAAACGGTAGACAAAATGCACCTTGACGAAAAAGAGTTAAAGTTCGTCAAGGAGTTCTTTTTCAAGTAGGGCCGCATCCATCTTTCCCGTCAAAGGAGGCTTTAAAAGCACCTCTTGGGGCGAAAGAAGAAAAATAGCGGGAAAGTCAAGAGTGTAGAGAAGCTCTATAGGGTAATCTTCATTCTCTTTGGTAACTATGACGGGTACCGTTTTTGTGTTTACGATCTCGACTATGCGCTTTTGCATCAAGATCTCCGTAAAGAGCTCCCTGCACTCATCGCACCCCCTCTCTACAAGCACGACGAAAATCGGCTTTTGACTCTTTTGGGAAACGGTAAGCGCCCTATCGAAAGAGCCATGCCAGCGTATGTTGCTTCCATATAGAAAGATTGTAGCTGCAAGCATAAAAAAGATAAATCTTTTCATCACATACCCACTTCATATCTTACAGGCTCCCCTTCGAGCGTCTTCAAAAACTCGACTATCTCACCTATCTGCTCGTCGCTCAAAACAAGTCCCAACTGATGTCGCGCCATGATTCTGACCGCATCCTCGATCTTCTCAACCGAACCGTTATGAAAATATGGCGCTGTGCGAGTCACGTTCCTCAAGATAGGTACTCTGAAGAGAAACTGCCCGTTACGGCCGTGGAACCCTCCTATATCGGCAAAAGGAAAGGGCTCATCCCCTCTGATCTTCTGCCAATTGAACCCTGCAAAATAGCGCTCGTCGTTTACGAAACGGGACTCCGGAGAGAGTATGGAGTTGTAGCGCCTTAAAGGAAATCTCTGCAGACTCTGCCCGCCTACGCTCATACCCGTATGGCACCCTTTGCAGCCGATTCTCATAAATAGATAGAGCCCCTTTTTCGCCTTTTGAGAAATCGCATCGTCATCCCCTTCCAAAAATAGGTCGAAGGGACCGCGCGTAAGAAGAGTTCTTTCATATGCGGCGATCGCTTTGGTGACCGTATCGAAGGTTACTCCCTCTTTTGGGAAAACCCTCATAAATCTTTTGGAGTAGTCCGGATCGTTCTTTAGGCGTTCCACAACCTCTTCAGGTCTCATTCCCATCTCAAAAGGTGCCTGTATCGGCCCCTTGGCCTGATCCTCCACATCGGGACTCCTACCGTCCCAAAACTGCCGTTTCGCAAGAGCGGCATTCAAAACTGTCGGAGAGTTCAGATGTTTCGGATTTGGCTGCCCGCCGATGCCTATGGCCGTGGGGAGGTTATCGTCTCCCCCATCTTCTATTATATGGCAGCTTGCACAGCTTACACTTCTATTTTTGGAGAGAATCGGGTCGAAGTAGAGATCTTTTCCTAGGGCTATCTTTTGGAGTGTAAGTCGATTTCGGGAGGTTTCGACCACATTTTTTGCCTCCTCCCACGTAAGTGGTACGGGTTTGAGACCACGACTCAACGCTCTTTGCCTAAGCTCGTGGCTATCTATGGAGGGGGTTTTTTCGCCCCCTGCAGGTATCAGCAGACCTATTTTGAAATATAGCGCGAAAACGACAAATGATACGACAAGTATCGCAATAACCGTTTTCATAGAACTCCTTTCAAGGTCTGCCTATTAGCTACTCTCCTCCACCCACTCCAGATCTTTTTTAAGCTCGACAACTTTGCCCACTACAATAAGCGCCGGAGTCTGAATATCTGCTTCCTTTACCTTTTCGTGAATATCCTCCAGCGTGCCTGTCACGCTCTTTTGCTCGGGTGTCGTTCCCTTGCTGATAACCGCACAGGGAGTCTTTTTTGGCCGACCAACCCTTATAAGATTTTCAGCTATGTTCCTTAGATTGTGAAGACCCATTAGAAAGATTATCGTCTCATCGGCCCTCATAGACTCCCAATCGACCTGGGATCGCTCTTTGTTGGGGGCTTCATGACCGGTGACTACCTTGAAAGATACGGCAACGCCTCGGTGTGTAACGGGAATTCCCGCATATGCCGGAACCGATATGGCAGAAGTAACGCCGGGGATGAATTCGAACTCGACGCCTCTTTCCCGTAGATATTTCGCCTCTTCTCCCCCTCGTCCGAATACAAGCGGGTCACCCCCTTTGAGCCTTACGACGCTGTCGTACTCTTTCGATTTCCGGTAGATCACCTCGTTTATCTGGTCTTGAGGAAGGGTATGGCGACCATCCTGTTTGCCTACATATACAAATTCGCATCCTGGCTTGGCCTCTTTCAAAATGTCGGGATTAGCGAGACGATCATATATGATAACATCCGCTTCGCGAACCACACGCAACGCTTTTACCGTCAGAAGATCGATATCACCGGGGCCCGCACCCGTTAGATAGACTTTACCCATTTTACTCCCCTCTTCTCTCATTTTCGTTTAGATAACATGATGGGTCCCCGGCCCACAGATCCCCGTAAATGGCGTATGCCCTGCTTCTGGAACCTCCGTTGCAGATATCTATAACGCCGCACTCTGCACATTTTCCTTCCAGCTTCCTCGGATGTTCACGAAGTCTCTTTAACATATCGTTCTCTTCGTCGCACCAAATTTCACTGAAAGGGCATTTGGTGATATTCCCTATAGTGAAAGGAAAGAATGGGTCGGGTTTGACGTTTCCCATCCAGTCTATATTGCCGAGCTTCCTTCCTGCACTGTTGCCGCCCCACTTTTGGAGTCTTCTTCTCATCTCCTCTTCAAGCTGAGGATACCTTTTTGAAAACTCCTCCAAAAAGAGTATCGCATCCATCTCCATGTTGCCCGTTACGATATCTATATCTCTTCCCTCTTCCATATAGTAGAATGCTTTCTCTATCATGAAGCGGACATATTCGCGTCTCTCCTCTTTGGAGATATCTATCTTTAGATTGTCAAGCCCTCTTCCGCTATATACAAGATGCGATATATATATCTTGTCGACTCCGATATTTTCTGCAAGCTCGAATATCGGGTAGAAACTCTCCTTCGTCTCGTTGGTCAGAGTAAAGCGTATACCTGCGTTTCCACCATGCTTTTGTATCAAAGCTATAGCGTCCAGACTCTTTCTATATGCTCCCTCCAGACCTCTGAAGCGGTCGTGAACCTCTTCGATTCCATCTATGCTTATACCTATGTAATTGAATGTTTCTATGATTCTATCGACATTTTTTTCGTTTACGTACAAACCGTTGGTGGAGAGGTATGTCATGATCCCCGCTTTGCGCATCTTGTCTGCAATCTCGAAGATATCTCTTCTTATTAGAGGCTCTCCGCCGGAGAATATTACAAACTTTATGCCCGCTTTTTTTAGTTCTGGGATCGTCTGCATAATGGTTTCAGTCGTCAAAAAATCTTCACTGTTGGGGTCGGCGTAACTGTAGCAGTGGTGACATGCCAGGTTACAGCGGTTGGTGAAGTTCCATATGACGATACTACCGTCGAGCACCCGCTCCTTTTTGCCGGAAGTGACCGACTTTATCAGGTTGGATAGTCGAAACATCAGCGACTCTCTTTTTTCTCAAAAATGAAAATTCCCGAAGGTTTCGGAATCTGCCACTCAAGGTTAAGCCACCACTTTTTCGGATCGGGATTGGCGGTTTTATAGGCTTGTACCATATTTTTATCGTTTACGGAGAAGTAGAGATATGGGTGGTTCGGAGACCATCTTACATGAAGTATCATACCCGGAAACTCGAGTCTTCTTACAACTTTAAGCCTTTTCGCATCGACAATCTGAACAACAGGGAACTTCTTGCCGCTGAAAGTTACCGCAAGCCACTTTTTGTCCGGACTCAAAGCGGTAAAAACCGGGTTGCCCTCTACCTCTATGGACCTTATATAGTTGAAATCGTGGTCGAAAACGAAGACTTTTTTGTTACCTACGGCAGGGATGAAGAAGTATTTTCCGCTTATACTCCAAAAGCCGAAATGTGGAACCTTCAAGATCCGCTCTTTTTTACCCATTCTAAGAGGCACTTTTTTATATTTCATAGTGTCAAGATCGAGCACTCCGACATTTTTGGAGTTGAAGAAACCGACAACGTAGAGATTTTTGTCGATCATAGCATCGAAAGGTACTTCACCCGCATTCTCTATCTTCTTATAGAGAACGAACCACGGTTTTTTCTCTCCGGCGTGCTCATCTTCCAAAACCCAGATCTCGTCACTGTCCATACAGGCAAAAACCAAGTAATCCTTGTACTCTTTTATGCCGACATTCCTGCTGCCTGTCTTTATACTCTGTATAGGGTTTAGGTCTCTATCCAAAATTTCGACGGTCTTGTTGTCGTAGTTGGCGACAGCTACGTAGTTGTCGCCTATTATAAAGCCGATAGCGCTTTGGGAAGTCTTATACTCTTTGAGTTTCTTCTCTTTTACAGGATCGAACTTTATTACGTAACCGTCTCTTGTAATGACGTACCCATCGTTGTCCCTGAACTTCACGACGGCATGGTTGAAGTTGTGAAGCCCTTTTATCTCCCCTTTGAACATATTGTTTTCAATTATCGCCAATGCAGAATTTTCTCTCTCAACGACAAAAATTTTATCTTTAGAGCGCGGTAGAACTTCGGACGGATCTTTCGGTTTTTCTGCCGAATAGAGCATTGAACTCCCAAAAAGAATAGCAGCTATAACAATTTTATGCAGTTTCATCTCTTTTCCTTAAACTTCATGATATAGTCGGCAAGAGCTTCAAGCTCTTCAGGTTTAAGATCGCTAAAGGGGGGCATTGAGCTTCTTTTATATCCAAGCATCTTGTATGTACCCTTTGGATCAACTATTTGAGCAATGATCTCTCCTCTGTTTCTCTTGGAGGCAATCGTCTTGAAAGAGGGCCCGAATGCTTCTGCAGTCTGGTGGTGACACCCCCAGCAGTAGGCTTTAAAAAGCTTCTCCCCGCTTACCGAAGAGGCTGCAGCCGCAACTGAGAAAGCGGCAATGGCAATCACTGTTTTTTTCACTTTTCACCTCATTTTGAATAGTTGTTGTCGTAACAAGTAGCTTCTATTCTATCACTATAAAGCGAATATACTCCTTTACAACACTCCTCTATGCAGACAATACTCTCCTAAGATTGAAAAAAGTTAAACAGTTTTGACTCTATAGAAGGTTGTATGCATACAGAAGTGGAATGCAGTATTAAAGCTACTGCAGTTACAGTGAAGGAACACTCCCTCCCCGAATGGGGAGAGAAAACTCTCTCTTAGGCACCGGGGATATGTTGGCGATGCTCTACAGAGTATGTAAAGGTCGGCGTGGTCAAGTTGTAGATATACTTGATGAATTTACCGGTTTTAGCATCGTAAATTCCGATCCTTCCGGTTGTCCACTCAGAAATGAAGACCCACTTACCATGGTTAGCAGGTTCTGCATGCAGTAGTCTGGGCTGTACAGGTTTTTTGACTTTCGGACCTTTTTTAGCCGTATATGTCACGAGTTTCTCTTTTGCAATTTTAGAGTCGTACTCTTTGCCTTTTACAGTCTGATACTGTGTAGCATCCCATGTTTGAAGCACTTTACCGGTGTGAGCGTCGATAAGTTTACCTTTCTTCTTACCAACCTCTATAATCCTGTCTGTTTCAAGAGTATCTTTGTTGATCAGATAGACTTTGTTGTAGTTGTCAGGCGTTCCGAGTACACAATCTGCCCACAGATAAGGAGTATCTTTACTTGTACCGATGAAGAGTCCGCCGCCTGCAGTAGGAACATTGGCTACGACATCCCAGTTGTTGTCCCATATTACGGCATTACCGACATTCATACTTACAGTTGCATGAAGCTGCCCATACTTCTCGTTATACCATGAACTTCCCTGTCCAGGGTGAGGCTTGGTACCGGGTCCTGTATAGACTTTTGCCGCCAACTTTTTCGTTTTGAAGTCAACAATACCCATAACGTCACTTCCCTGAGAAGCGATCATGTAGTATCGTCCGATCTCTTTTCCTTCGTTGAGGAAGGCATCGTGAAGAATCTTACCGATATTGGGAATATCTCCAACTATAGGGAAATCGGGTTTGCTGTAGTCTACGATGTAAACATGGCCGCCATCTTTAAGGGCGAAAGCGAAGTAAGGACCGTATGGAGTGTCGGCGATAGAGGCGACACGGCTAGGTACGATATTTCCGTCAGGATCGATAACACCGGCAGTCTGATAGACTTTAAGAGGTTCGAGAGTCATAGCGTCGCAAAGTACCGCACCGCCCGGGTTGTAGTTACCGGCCATTACATATTTACCGTCCGGTGAAACCGCCAGACCGCGTGACTCTTGTCCTACTTGGACGCTAGCGATCGCAGGTTGTCCAGGCGCAGCAAGGTCAAACATAGTCAAACGGCCGGATCGGCTGATGGAGTATGCGTATCTTGGCATACGCTTGTTGGTAACTGTAACGTGTACGGCAAAACCTGCTTTGTGGCGAGAGAGAACTTTACCGGTAGTACCGTCGATAAAGTCGACCAAAGATGCGTCACGCTCGGTAGCGAAAACGATATCCATTACACTTTTTACATCGACCGGCTTCGGATACTTTTTAAGAAGCTCTTTTCTATCAGCCAGCTTCTTCCATGTCTTTTTGACTTCGTCAAGATCGAGTCGAAGTTCGACGGTGCTCTTCCAGTTCATCAACCAGTTGACCATCGCATATGCGTCATCTTTGCTGAACATATGTTTCCACTCTGGCATAGCCGTACCGGGCTTACCGTTGAGGATAACATCCGCGAGCATACTGGTATTTTTCTTTTTAAGAGCTTTAGGCCTTAGGTCAGAACCAACACCGCCCTGGTGAATGGGCCCGTGACACCCCTGACACTCTTTTTCGTAGACTTTTTCGAAGTCCATCTTCGAAGTACCGGCATATAGCGAACCGGCTACCATAGACACGCATGCAGCCATGCCAAGCAGTTTACCAAGCTTCATATTCTTCTCCTTTTTTTGGGTTGAATCCTCCCCCAAAAAGCGGCCTCTTAGCCGCTCGCCTCTCGATTTGCGCTCATCCTTCCTCTTGAAGTCTCTTCTTCTCCTGGAAGTAGATGAAGAACATCGGCAGGATGATCACGGTATGTAGAAAAATCGTAAGGGTCAAAGGCCCTTGATTCAGCAGTGCGAAAATGTTGTCGCAAGCTAAATCCGTACATGCATCAAACATCATTTTACTCCTTTATTTAAAAACCCACAGTACTATTATACTGTAAGTTTTATTAAATTCAAGCTGTAGCAGCTCTAACTTCTCCAGACTCCTCGGCCGTTACCGTTTTGCCTATCGTAAGCAGGTCGACAACCAGGAAGAGGAAGCCTACAAACGTTACAAGACCCATAACTAAGCGCCAACCCATAGCTTGAAGCATCCATGGCAGCTCTTGAGCTATGAAGTAGGCATCCCATCCGGCTCCAAGATCGGCACGCTCTACAAGAACCTGCTCATATCCTGCTATCGTCAACGATACCGTCATACCCAACACGCCAACCACTATCAGAGTGATCGCCATTTTGGTTTTGAACGTCATACTGAGCTTCTTGATACCGTATGCACCCTGAACACCAAGATACATCATTCCTATAAGAATCGTTGCATACGCTCCGAAGAATGCAAGGTGACCGTGCGCTGCAGTAAATTGCGTACCGTGCGTATATATGTTCACCTGCGGCAGGGTATGGAAAAATCCCCAGATACCGGCTCCGAGGAAGTTACCAAAAGCGTTTATAGTGATCCATGCCATTGCAGGTGAGTTCTTTACGACATGCCCTTCACCTTTTGCTTCGGCATGTCCTTGCTCTTTACCCCAGTCATATAGTACGTGTACGAACATCGCTACCAAAGGCACAGGCTCAAGAGCACTGAAAAGCGCACCTATCTCCCACCAATATTCGGGAGTTCCAATCCAGAAGTAGTGGTGTCCCAAACCGAGAATTCCTGAGCCAAAGAGCATAAGAACCTCTATCCAGAGCCACATTTCGACTATCTCACGCTTCGCACCGAGAATCCTGATGAGTCCGTATGCTGCAAGAGATCCGACAAAGACTTCCCACGTGGCTTCAACCCAGAGGTGAATTACCCACCACCACCAGTACTGATCCATCGAGATGTTGCTTGTAAAGAACATACCGCATAGATATAGACCGGCAAGGGCGAAAAGGTCCGCAACCAATACAGTCATGATTCCCGTTCTGTTACCTTTCATATAGGTAGCGAATACGTTGTAGTAAAATACAAGAACCACTACGACGATACCGATATCTGCCCAGCGCGGGGCCTCAATATACTCGCGCCCTTCGTTAATGAGCCATATAGTCGCCTCAGTACCCGAACCGACTTGTACGAAGATGTAAACAAGCACGACTACGGTTACTGCCGCCGTCAATACCCAGAAAGCGAGTTTTCCAAGCTTGATACCTACCGTCTCTATCCCGGTTTCGTCGGGAAGAAGCAAGTAGACCGAACCTATCATCGCATATAGCATCCATACGACAAGGGCGTTTATATGAACCATTCTGGCAACACTGAAATCGAATACCTCAAAGAGAAAACTCGGGTACAGAAACTGGATCGCAGCTATAAGCCCCATAAGAAGCTGTGCTCCGAATAGTACAACCGCTACGCGGAAGTAGTTCATTGCCAGTTTTTTGGACTCGTACTGAAACTGGTTTGACTTTATACTAGCGAGCATGAGTACCTCCTTCTAGGCGTTTGGCAGCTTGAGAAAAGTTTCTGGGGAATCCGTTTGTGTCTATGGCACTCATATGCTTGAGAAACGCTACAAGCGCAACAGCCTCCTCTTTCGTGATCCCAAGATCCGGCATCATACGAGCGTGCGTAGGAAATTGGGAAGGATGCATCAAAAACTCGGCC
>Ga0256840_1003168_pt1 | contig 13615 bp, 9 predicted proteins | sample 355202metaG_FD_185969 | JGI IMG/M metagenome (GOLD analysis project Ga0256840, IMG submission 185969) | Hydrothermal vent microbial communities from Mid Atlantic Ridge, Atlantic Ocean - 355-202 | ecosystem: Environmental > Aquatic > Marine > Hydrothermal vents | place: Atlantic Ocean: Mid...
AGGGTAGATATGTGTAACATCTTCAATTTTTCTTATCAAGAAAGAGACTATTAATCATAAAATTATCTTATAATAGCTATAATCGCGTATAAATATAAGCTGTATTTATATTAAAATCGAATTTGGAGTATGCAATGCTACTAAAAAAATCACTTATATTACTTCTTGTGAATATCCCTCTTTTTGCAACCGTTGAACATTTGCATTTATCGACTGCACTACAAATGCTTAGAGAAAATAACCTTGAGTTGAAAATAGCTAGATTTAACGAACAAATGAAGGCATATGAAGTGAAAGCCGTTGAAGGTAAAAACTATGGAAAAGTTGATATTTCTTTAACTGGTATACGTTCTAACGATGCAGGGAATGTCTTTGGTTTTAAGCTCCAAAGTAGAGAAGCAACTTTTGGAGATTTTGGGTTTTCTGAATTCAATGCTGCAAATCCCAATATTTTAGCTGTACAACCGCAAGATTTAAATTATCCAAAGGCACGAAATTTTTATCAAACAAAAATCTCTTATATGCTTCCACTTTATACAGGGGGTAAACTTTCTGAATATGGACGTATTACAAAAGCGATGCAACGTATGAGTAAATATAGTACTCAAAAGTTACTTAATGAAAAAAAATTTCAAACAAAAAAAGCTTTTTATGATATCACCCTTATTGAAAATTACATTTATAATCTTTCAAAAATTATCAAAAATATTAAACATTTAAAAGAGATAATTTCCAATATGAAAAAAGAAGGATATGCGAAAGAAATTGATGCCTTGGAAGTAGAGGCGAGACTCTCGGAAACACAAAGTATGTACAACCAAGCAAAACTTAATCGTGATTTATCGTACCAATTTCTTTCATTTTTACTTAACACAAAAGTAAAATCTATTAAGAAAGTAAATGAAATGGCACATATGCCTAAAGTCAGAATGGATGATGTAGACAATAATAATATAGATATACAAAAAGCAAAACTTGGTCTTGAAATAACACAGATGGCAGTCGACGTAGAAAAAGCAAATTATCGACCAAATGTCGGTGCCTTTGGTGAGTATGCAAGTGCAGATAATACTTTATGGAATAAATTTACACAAAAAGATTCTTATACTGTGGGTGTACAGTTAAAATGGAATGTATTTAATGGTGGTAGTGATGATGCAAACCTTGAAAAAGCAAAAGTAAATTATCTTAAAGTCCAAAACCAAGTGGCTTTGGCGAAGTCAGGCATCGCATTAAAAGTTAAAAAACTTGAAACGGAAATTTTAAGTAAGAATGCTGATGTTAAGAGTTACAAAAAACAGTTGCATTTTGCAAGAAAAGTATATGAAAATTACAGTTCACGCTACAAAGAAGGGATAACGTCTATCACAGATGTACTCATAAAACAGTCTAAAGAATTAGAAATACTTCTTAAATTGCTAACCGTAAAGAATGAACGCAATACAAAAATATTTGAATTAAATAGTATTATAAATACAGGAGAGTAACGATGAAAAGTATAATTAAATTACTTGTGATGTTAGCATTGATGACATCATTGAATGCCGTAGAAATAAACCTAAGTGGTTCAGTGGTATCAGACAATCAAAAAATGCTTACAAGCCGATATATGGGGTATGTGAAAAATATGGCAGTCTCAGAGGGCGATATTGTTAAAAAAGGCGATCTTATCTATGAGATAGATTCTAAAGATATTGAATCTGCAGAGCGACAAGTGGATCTTGCTATTTCCCAAGCAAGACTTGCACTTCAGATGAATAGAAATCAATATAACAATATTCTAGTAAACTTGGCACGTCATGAAAGACTCTATAAAAAGAAGATGGTCTCCAAATATGAGTTCGAACAGTTACAATTAGCAGCAAAGAACCTCAAAGATATGGTAGAAATCTCAGAACAACAGGTAAATCAAGCATTAGCAAAAAAAGATGAAGTTATAAACCAGTATAATTACTTGAAGATACATGCACCCAATGATGGAGTCATTGTTGAAAAACGATTAAATGAAGGGGAGATGGCAATACCTGGTATGCCTGTGGTTGTACTGACAGACTTGAGCAAATTGAAAATAATTGCTGAACTTTCTGAAACACAATTGAGATATATCAATATGGGGAAAAGTGTAGAGATTAGCATTCCTTCAATTGGTTTTCAGACAACCGGTAAAATTACAGCGATCATTCCAAATTCGAACCCCATGACGCACAAGTTTAAAATCATTATGAAAATGGATCATAAAAATAGTTCAGTGTATCCAGGTATGTACGCAAAAATTCTTATTAAGTAGGTAATATGAAAAATAAAAAAGAGTATGAGGTTGTTAATGTCGCAGGGAAACTTGCAAAAGGGTTTTTAAAAAATCCTTTAACCGGTGTGCTGGGTGCATTTTTGCTCATTATGGGATATCTAGCACTAAATATAATGCCTAGAGAAGAAGATCCTCAAATTGCAATTTCTGGGGGTGCGGTAATCGTTGCAATGCCTGGAGCAACACCTAAACAGATAGAAAATATTATTGTTAAACCGCTTGAACGTAAATTACGTGAAGTGAGTGGTATTCAACATGTCTACGGTATGGCAATGGATAACGTAGGTATTGTCAATGTGATGTATTATATTGGCGAGAACAGAGAAGACTCGAACCTTAAACTTTATGATAAAGTAATGCAAAATATGGATAAAATGCCAAAAGGAGTGATGCAACCACTCATAAAGCCTTTTGATATAGATATTGACATTCCTATTGTTACTGTAGCCTTTTACCCTAAAGAAGGAAGTCAACTTGATGATGTGAAGATGTTTGAAATTATCCGTAAAGTACAACAGCATATTAATGCAGTGGATAATGTTGCTAAGACAACACTAAAAGGTGATAGAAGAGCACAATATAACATTACTGTAGATATGGGAAAATTGTCGGCTTATCACTTATCCTTGGGACAGATTATGCAAGCAGTTCAATCTGTAGCTGTAGATGTTCCCGATGTAAAAGGAAGAACTAACAATAATAAACTTGTTATATTTGGTATCAAAAATGCGATAGAAAATGTGGGTGATGTTGGCTCTGTGATTGTTGCACAATATATGGGTTCTCCTATTTATTTGAGGGACGTTGCTAAAGTTGAAGAGGGTAAAGATATTCAAAACTTTAAGACCGCAGAGATACTTTTCAAACTTGATAGTAATGACTCTCTTGGTTCACAAAAACATCAGATTACATTGACAGTCGCAAAATTGGCAGGCACGAATGCCGTTTTTGTTTCCAAAGATATTGAAGAAGTCTTACATGAGTATCATGCTGAGTTTGAAAAAGAAGGTATGGGGTATTTAATTACAAGAGATTATGGTGAACGTGCTAATGAAGCAGTTAATGAACTGATGATGCACTTGGTGATTACTATTGTCATTATTGCGCTTATGTTGATTTTTGCTTTGGGTTGGAGAGAATCACTTATTGTAACATTCTCTGTACCTGCGATTTTGGCTGTTACGCTATTTACTGCATGGATGACAGGACAAACTATGAATAGAATCACACTTTTTGCTCTTCTTCTTTCTTTAGGATTACTTGTTGATGCAGCGATTATTGTTATTGAAAATATACATAGACATTTACATGCTCATGGTGTGGAAGACAAAGAAATGGAAGAGTTACTTGTCGAAGCGACAGATGAAATTGGGGCACCTACGAATATTGCGACATTGGCAATTATTTTAACGATGGTTCCTATGGCATTTGTTGGTGGGATGATGGGGTCATTTATGAAACCAATCCCCTACAATGTACCTGTTGCACTAGTGGCTTCACTTTTTGTAGCCTATATATTTACACCATATTTGAGTTTAAAACTTTTAAAAAAACCAACACATAATCATCATCATGATACAAATAATGATATGAAAAACGAAGAGACAAAAGAAGGATTAAAATAATGAAAAACCTTGAAAGTTTTATCTACAACATACTTGATAGTAAAATGAAAAAAAAGCTTATTATTATTTTAACAGCAGCCGCTTTTTTTCTTTCATTGATGATGTTTCCTACAAAAATGGTATTGGCAAAGATGTTGCCAGGTAAAAGTGATAATACCTTTTCAATTTATGTCGATACACCAGTAGGATCATCTATAGAACAGACTAAAAAGGTCAGTTCTTGTGTGATTGAGTACTTGAAAAAAGAAAAAGAAGTGATGAATATTGAACTTTTTTTAGGGCAGGGAATACCACTTGATTATGCTGGTCTTGTCAAAGGTGCGAGTATGAAACGTACAGAAAATGTTGCAGAACTTTCTGTAAATTTGACCGATAAACATCATAGAGCAGAAGCTTCATTTTTAATGGTACAACGTTTGAGACCTGTGATTCAACAGGCATGTGTACCTCTTGTCAGAGGTACGAATATTAAATTTATTGAACAACCAGCAGGTCCTCCAACTCTTGCATCTATCGTGGTTGAAGTACATGGTGAGAACCTCTCTCAAATAAGATCTTTAGCGGTTGATGTCGCAGATGCCTTGTCCAATACGGAAGATCTTGTAGATATTGATATTATGGCAGATGAAAATTTTGAAAAATATGATTTGATACCGGATAAAGAAAAAATTGCTAGATCAGGGTTAAGCGTAAAACAGGTTAATAATATTCTTTATCTGGCTTTTGAAGGTATGGTCATCGCACATAAGAACTCTAAAAACTTACCCGATCAAATTGGAATGTTTTTAGTTTTAGACAAAGAGAGTAAGAAATTAGAGGCATCTAATGTTGATGCCCTTCAGAGTAAACTCTCTTCTCTTAATTTAATGAATATGCGTGGTATGATGGTACCACTTTCTGAAGTTGTGCATATTAAAAAAGTAAAATCAAACTATATGATTATGCATAAAGATTTGTCTCGCATGACCAATGTTATTGCTGAGACAGATATGGTTTCACAGGTTTATCCATTGTTGGAAGCAAGAGATTTGTTATTGAAGAAATTTGAAAATGATTATATCATTACTAAGGCAGGATTTTCAACGTATATGTTTGACTTTACCCTCGAAGATAGAAATACGCATGAAAAATTCCTTATTCGTTGGGATGGTGAAATGAAAGTAACACTTGATACCTTTAGAGATTTGGGTGGAGCGTTTATTTCTGCACTGATTCTTATCTTTTTACTTTTGGTTATTTATTACAGGAGTTTTGCCATTTCTGGGATTGTGTTACTTGGCTCATTCCTTTCTCTTATTGGTGTGATAGTAGGGCACTGGGTAGCAAATTGGTTTACGACAGAAACATTTTTCTTGACTGCAACGTCACTGATAGGATTTATTGCTCTCATCGGTATTTCTTCTCGAAATTCACTCTTGTTGATTGATTTTGCAAAGTCACTCATGGAATGCGATGGCATGCCTAAACGTAGAGCCATTGCAGTTGCCGCAGCAACAAGAGCAAAACCTATAGCCTTGACTGCCGTTGCTATTATCTTAGGTTCTGCGTTACTCGCAAGTGACCCCGTATTTGGTGGACTTGGTGTGGCACTTATATCGGGTACTGTGGCTGCGGTATTTGTATCTTTACTCTTTGTTCCTGTGCTTATGGACAATGCAAAAGCGATGGATTTTGATAAAGATGCAGCATGTGATACTGAACATTCTCATAATATAGCCATCACTAAATAATATATCTGTACTCTTTTCTATAAGAGTACAGCATCACCACTTGTCTTTTTTTTATCTTAATATGTATACTATAGTATACAAAGGTTTATCATGCATATTTTTAAAAACAAATCTATACTCACACTTTTCTTACTGATAGTTATTGTATTATTTATTATCCTTTCTTCCCAAATCTATCGTACCTATCAAGACTATAGTCAAAAAAATAAACAGATGACACCATACACTCTATTATTGGATATAGACAATGTGGTAGAGCATTTATTTAATGAAGAAAGTGCAACACTCAATTATCTTCATACGCAAAATACCAGTACACTTTCCACTTTAAAAAAAATACGTAAAAAAGTTGATAATTCCCTTACCATATTGAACAAGGATATTTTTATAGATAATAGACTAAGTATACAAGGCATTAAAATTGCTGAGATAGAAACTACATTAGGTCTGATTAGGAAGAGAAATAATGAAAATATAACAAACATAGGATCATTGTTAAATCGCTATCATCAAAAGATATATATGCCCTTAGAAAACTTTGTTTCATCTTTGTGTTCTTCCGTAGAAAGTCAAGAAATTAGCCTCTACATAAAGTTATATCAAACCTATATGAAAATGAATGAAAACAGTAATTTAGAATTTCTTTTGGTTGGGTATACCTTGAAGCAGATGACGGTAATGCATGACAATGATATTATGTATTGGAAAAAATATATAGCCAATGATAGATTCTCAACGATAAAAAACAAGCTTTCTAAAATAGTTTTTAAAACGCATGTAGTACCGATGTCAAAGGAAGGGTATTCTCATTTTTTACAAAGTGAAAGGGAGATGATTTTTGCAGAAGTTAAAAGTGGAAATTATTCGGTTTCATTTGATGGTTGGTATCAATCATGGATGAGTAAAAAAATGTATTATATTAAACTAAAAGAGATGATATTTACTACAATGGATACTATGAAAAAAGAACCTATCATGCAGTATCTTACTTTATCCAGTTTGGGTATGCTATTGATAGTGCTTATTTTTATAATAAGAAAATTATTTTTACTACGTATTAAAAAACATACTAATACTCAAATTTCAGATGATACATTGAGAGATATCGAGTTAGTATTTACAAAGAATCAACAAAAAGAATTGAAACGATTAATTGCTAGTGAACGTGTTGACTATATTTATAAATTTTTAATTCAATCTATTAAAGATGCTAATCAAACAAAAGATTTGTTTCTTGCGAGCATGTCACATGAAATACGTACACCACTCAATGGTATTTTAGGATTTACGCAATTACTAAAAGAGACAAATAGTGCAGAGGAGCAGAGAGAATTTATAGGAGTCATTGAAAAAAGTTCAGAAAATCTTTTAACCATTGTGAATGATATTTTAGATTTATCTAAAATAAAAGCACAAAAAATTGAACTTGAGCATATTGCGTTTGACCCTATCGAAAGTTTTGAAGTTTCGGTGGAGTCATATGCAGCTAAAGCTTCAGCAGAAAAAATTGATTTAAATGTATTTTTAGATCCACAGTTACCCACAAAAGTAATGGGTGATCCTACTAAAATATCGCAAGTCATGATTAATCTCATTAGTAATGCAATTAAGTTTACTTCTACAAACGGCGAGGTAAATGTAAGGGTAGAAAAGCAATCAGAAGATGAAAGCCACGTAACTGTGAAGTTCTCTGTTCAAGATACTGGTATAGGTATTTCAGAGGCACAGAAAGGAAAGATATTTGAAGCATTTACACAAGCAGATGTAAGTACAAGTAGGCAATATGGAGGAACGGGACTTGGCTTGTCTATTTCTGGTAAGTTTATTGAAATTATGGGAAGTGAATTGAAAATAGAAAGTGTAAAGGATGAAGGCTCAACATTTTTCTTTACATTAGTACTTGAAAGTGCAAAAGGAGCAAGCAAAAGAGTGGTAGAAGACATGCGTCACATAACGGTTGGTATATTGAATTCACATATTGATACAGAGTACTATGTCAATGAAAATCTTGAAACATATATACGTTACACAGGTGCAACAATACAACGTTATACAGATGAAACCTTATTGTCTGAAGAGAAACTTCCAGATATTCTTTTTATAGATCATAAGTTTAGATATAGAGGTGGAGAAATAGAAAAATTCTTAGAGGTAAACACGAAGATTATTGTGATGTCGACAGCAGAACAAAAAAGAAATTTAAAACGTTATCTATCACGTATAGATAAGATACTCTTCAAACCAGTAAACTTTACAAAAGTGCTTAAGATATTAGATGAAAAAGAACTAGTTGAGGAAGAAGTACGTCATATAAAATTTAAAAACTTACATATTCTCGTAGCGGAGGATAATAACATTAATCAAAAATTGATAATGAATGTCTTGGAACGTCTAGGCGTTGTTGTGAGTATTGCAAATAATGGTCAAGAGGCACTTGATATGAATAAAACTAATGTATATGACATGATTTTTATGGATATTGAGATGCCTGTTATGGGTGGCATGGAAGCAACAGGAAAAATTATTTTAGATGAAAGAAAGAACAACAAGAAGCATATACCAATAGTAGCATTGACCGCAAATGCTCTTTCTGGAGATAAAGAGAAGTATATAGGTGCAGGGATGGATGCTTATCTTTCTAAACCTATACAACTTGATAGTTTAAAAGAGATGCTATTTCAATTTTTTGAGAAAAAGGTCATTTAGTAAGGCTAGAGCATTTGTTAGCAGCTTTAACCAAGCATCTGCTATAATCACTCATTATTTTTAAGGAGCTACTATGGCTACAATCGGAATGGGTGACATCAAAAAAGGTGCAAGACTCGAAATTACAGGAAATCCATACAGAGTAACAGAGTTTCAACACGTGAAACCAGGTAAAGGTGCAGCATTTGTACGTATGAAAATCAAAAACCTTGAAACAGGAAAAGTGATAGATAAAACAGTACACGCAGGTGATAAGTTTGAAGTTCCAGAACTTGAACAAAAAACAATGCAGTATCTCTATGATGATGGTGAAATGCTTCAGTTTATGGATACAAGTACCTATGATCAGATTGGATTGACGCATGAGCAGGTAGGTAAAGAAACTTTTGCTTTTATGATTGATGGCATGGAAGCAGATATTTTATTTCACAATGGAAAAGCAATCTCTGTAGAAATCCCACAGACCATTACACTCACTGTCGTAGAAACACCACCAAACTTTAAAGGTGACTCTCAAGGCGGTAAAAAGCCAGCAACACTTGATTCTGGTGCAGTAGTACAAGTGCCATTTTTTATCTTAGAAGGGCAAAAAATTGTTGTAGATACGGTGGATGGTAAATACCTAGAAAAAGCGAAGTAATCGCTTTTTCTTTTCTTCTTGTCAGGCAAGTGCCTGATAGTTTTATTATTTCTTTTACTTCTTTTTTCTAAACACACGTTCACAATCTTTTACCATCGCATCAGGTATGGTAGCAATCGTCATAAACTCTGTCATTTTCAATAGAGGATACATATATGAAATGTAGTACTTCGGGTCAAGTATTTTTGCTTTACCATTTTCAATGAGTATAGGATAGGGTAGCATCGCTGCATTGTTCCTACCGATACGCTTAGTAAATTTTCTTGTTCTTTTCCCCAGTTTAATTCCGATGAGTACCGCACCATTGTCTAACTTTTGTTTAAAAACTACTTTTTTGTTGTCTTTAATTCTCTCAAGGAGGTCATCTGCTGCTGCAACCTCAATCATGTCTTCATAATGAGGCATGCCATTCATAAATTGGTATTTTGGTAGAAGTTGAAATTTGAGTACATCTTTAGAGTTTTGCAATGTAGGGAATGCCTCAATGATTTGTACCAAAAGTTTTTTAGCTACTTTTTCATCGTAATCCTCTTGTAGGAAACCTTTTGTCATATACAGAGGATTTGTAATGCTTATCTTCTTCTCTTTTGTATCTACTAAGACACGTAATGTAGCTATAAAACCTCTATCTGGTTTACTTGCCATAGAGAGTAGGGCTTTGTCTGTAAAGACCACTGAGATGAGTGTGCCTTTTTTGTTGATAGGGGCAGAAGTAAGTACAGTGAATCCTGCAGATTTGAGTTTTTCTTCTACCTCTTTGACCTCCATAAATTGACCACGTAAGTATGCAGAGATCCTACCTTTATTTACCTCACCAATTCTCGTGTTTTTAGAAACTTTCTCTTTCTTTATATTGTCAAATCTATGTGGTATATAGTTTGGTGGTACACGTTTAGAGAATTTGATGGCTCTGTTTCCACACATGCTTTTTCCTAGTTGGATAGCTTTTGGTGGAGTCGGTACTTGAGGAAGTGTAATAGTTACTGTGCCCATTGGTGTTTGTATCGTTTGTACTTTAGATGCTTTGTTTGTTTTTGTTGATGTAGGCTTCTGTGCTATTTCTTCTTTTGTTTTAGTTAGCGCTGAAGCAACGTCAACTTTTTTCTCAGTTTCGGGTAATTTTTTATCTGTTAAGGTAAGTGGATTGACATTTGGTACAGCTTTCATACCATAGTTTTCGAGAATCTCTGGTATTTCCGTATCTAATTTTTCTACCAACGCAAGACGATTTGCATCTGTAATATCTAAGGTATCAGACCAGTTATGTAGTCTAAACATACCTATGACAATTTTGTTGCTACCTTTCTTGATATACATATACATGGTACATGGAGCAAAGAGTCCTGCCTCTGGGTGCCCACCTTCATTGTCAAACATACCATAAGAGAATTCTAAGTGACATAAAGAGTATGTCCAAAAGGCATTATAGTCTGACAAAATTTCTTCTGCATCATCAGTGGCCTCCATAAAGTTATGGAACCCAGCAATGAGATAGCCTTTGTCAATAAAGGCAAGTTCAAAATTATTTTGAAATTCATCTATGAAATCATCCATATCTTCAGGTGTTTCAAATGCATATTCATAATTAATCATCGTTTTTTCAGGGAGTTTTTTATAGGGCATGATGCTTTTTTTGCCACCCAACTCTTTTTCTATCATGGCATCAAGTGATGTGAAAGTAGTTGTAAATTTCTCTCTTACTTCTTGATTGGTGATGCCTAAGATATCTAACATAACTTTGGGTTGTAAGTGTCCAACATGTGTTACATTTTCATCGAGCTTTTTTTCTATAAGCATATTAAATGGTGCAAAACCTGCCATGCGTGGGTCAATATTTAAAAGTGGTAAAACAACATTATCATTTACTACAGGCATAAAGGAAAGCACATCAAGTATAGTGGAGCCATACTTGGTTTCATATTGGTCATTCACTCTTTTATGTGGATCGGTCAGGTTAAAGCCTATGCTTTTAAGTTTTGTTTCTGCGAGGTTATTATACTTATCTTGTATATCTCCATCTATGGTATAGAAAACAGCTAAAGCATTTGAGGCAGAAGTATTGTTCTCCGTGGCTGCCTGAGCATGAGAGCTAAATGTGAGTACAATAGCAAATAGAGAAAATAGGTTAAAAACGTGTTTCATGTATATCCTTTGAACAAGTATAGACCTATAGATTAGCACAGAATGGATATATGTAATAAATGGAAGTTATGGTTTATGTTCATTAAAAATGAAAAGCTACTAAAAGTGACTGAAAGTTTGAAGAATATAGGAGAGGACTACAAGAAGGAAAAGCCCTTCTTATAGTAAAAGAAAATGATTAGTTATTAGAGATGGTTTTGACTGAATCATTTGTATTTTCTGAAACAGATTTAACTGAAGCAGAAGTTTCTGTTGAAACAGATTTTACTGAACTATTTGCATTTGTTGCAGTCGATTGCACAGAATCTCTAGAATCATTAGAAACAGTTTTAGCTGTATCGTTTGCATTGGTTGCTACAGACTTTACTGAGTCTTTCGCATCTGTTGCTACTGAGCTTGTTGTCGCATTGATATCGTTAGATACTGTTTTCACAGAGTCTCTAGAATCATTAGAAACAGTTTTAGCTGTATCATTTGCATTGTCTGAAACAGATTTTACAGAAGCAGTAGAGTCATTAGAAACAGTTTTAACAGAATTCGTAGCATCTGCAGAAACAGTTTTGATAGAATCTTTTGTATCTGTACTCATCACTGTACCAGCATCTTTAAGGTCCGTAGTTGTTGTTTTGAGTGAATCTTTTGCATCCTCCGATACATCTGTTGTTACAGTTGCAATGTTTTTAGTTGAGTTAACTTCCATTGTTTTCATGTCATCAGAAACTTTAGTAGAAGTATCTTTAGCATCTGTGCTTACAGAAGTAACTGTTCTTTCAGCAGATTTTGAAGTCTCCACTGCACCATCTTTCATCGCAGTTACAGAATCTTTAGCATCTTTACTCATAGAAATAGCAGCCTCTTTCATATCTTTAAACATATCACCGAAGTCAAAATCAGCTTGCGCGCTTGTTAATAATGCAGCAGCTGCTACACTTGTCATAAGTATTCTTTTCATTGTGGATTCCTTTTATATTTGAATATCCAGAAGTATATAAGAAATTATGTTAAATATAACTTAAAGTTTATTATAAATAATATAATAGTGGCTTATATTATAGAATATAGGCTTATAGTTAAAGTTTTGAAAGATTATGATTGCGTTGAGGGAAAAGTGATGGCGCAACCAGAGAAGCTGGTTACGAAGAGGTGAAACTTATTTATTTTTCATATGTGCTGCATACTCATCTGAAGAGATGGTTTTTACAGAATCACTTGTATTTTCTGAAACAGACTTCACTGAATTCGCAGAATCAGTGGAAACGGTTTTGACTGCATCACTTGCGTTTGTATTTGTAGATTCAACAGATGCTCTCGTATCGTTAGAAACTGTTTTAGCTGAGTCATTTGCATTGGTAGCGACTGTGTTTACAGAATCTTTAGAATCCTTAGACACAGACTTCACAGAATCAGCTAAGTCATTAGAAACAGTTTTAACAGACGTAGTCGAGTCGTTAGAAACAGTTTTAGTTGTATCACTTGCGTTAGTAGAAACAGTTTTAACAGACGTAGTCGAGTCGTTAGAAATAGTTTTTACAGCAGATGTCGTGTCATTAGATACAGCTACTGCAGAGTCTTTCATTTCTTTAGACGCGATAGTTGCAGAATCTTTAAGATCTTTGGTTGTGTTTGTCATGGCATCTTTAGAGTCAGTAGAAACAGAAACAACTGTGTCTCTTGAGTCAGTTGAAGTTGCTACTTCTGCTGTTTTAACATCGTCAGATACTTTTACGGTTGAGTCTTTAGCATCGGTACTTACTGAAGTGACCGTTCTTTCAGCAGATTTAGAAGTCTCAACTGCTCCGTCTTTCATGCTTACTACAGAATCTTTAGCATCTTTACTCATAGAAACTGCAGCCTCTTTCATATCTTTGAACATATCTCCAAAACTGAAGTCCGCTTGGACTGATGTTACTAGCGCAGCAACTGCTACGGAAGTTGTAATAAATTTTTTCATTTTTACCCTTTATGTAATAAATTTTTATGATGAATAGTAGCAAAATATATTTTAAAATTATATTAAAAACAGAATATTAGTTATTATATTAACTAATATATAATTATGTTTAATAAGAACTATATCTGTATGTAATATCTTATATACTAGATGGGTTAGTAGAGGTAAACCCAAAATATGCATTAGAAATCATTCATCTTCTGCAAAGCATTAGCACATGGGCATTTACAAATAATCATCGATTAACCTTTGGTTAATCTTCCCAACGGAAATGCCCTTCAAATTCTTTATAAACAACCATGCACAAAGCCTTTACAGAATTTGAAATGATTCTAATACATAATTTGGGGTAAAAGTAAAAAGTGGAAATGAATAGTGGAAATGAATAAAAGGTAAGAGGGGTAAAAGGTAAGGAGTATCTCCTTACCTTTTAGGGTGACTTAGTGATTAGTCGTTGATTGTTTTTGCTGAGTCGTTTGCATTTTCTGAAACTGTTTTTACAGAATTTGCAGA
>Ga0256840_1003169_pt1 | contig 13612 bp, 14 predicted proteins | sample 355202metaG_FD_185969 | JGI IMG/M metagenome (GOLD analysis project Ga0256840, IMG submission 185969) | Hydrothermal vent microbial communities from Mid Atlantic Ridge, Atlantic Ocean - 355-202 | ecosystem: Environmental > Aquatic > Marine > Hydrothermal vents | place: Atlantic Ocean: Mid...
AAAGTAAAGAGGATAAAATAATAGGTAAATAGGCTATATCCCACCAAGAGTAAAAGCACAAAGAGGCAAAGACCAAAAAGCCTTTGGCACCTATCATGAATCTTTTCTGTAACAAGAAAAAATAGATAAAAAAGCTTAGTGGTAAAAAGATGAATATGAATTCGTAGCTGTTGAATAGCATTCCCTAATAACCTTATATCACTTGATTATCAAATAAATTGATATAGTTATCGATGTTATGAAGTAAATTATTTTTTTTACAAAATAAATAAAATTTTTGCATTTTAATATAATCATCTAAGGTATCAACGGTGACGCTTATTTCTTCTCTTTGGTATTGTTCTGAAATGTTAATTATACTAACCTTACAATTGTCTTTTATATATGGGGTTACATGTTCTTTATCATATTCATTACGTGCATTCACAAATGCAAGTTTTAGTGCATCATATGCAAAGACCTCAGCACTTAGTCCATAAACTGCATTTGAAAAGGTACTGTATTCAGAGCCACTTGCTTCATAATGCATAATTAATTCATCAATAACTGCATAATCCATTAATGGATTATCTGCAGTAATTCTAATAATATTTCTAGCTTGATATCTTAGCGTGGCATCAAAAAATCTTTTTAAAACATTATTTAAATCTCCTCTAAAACATTTGATGTCTAAATTTTTAAGTTTTTCTTCAACAATATCGTCACTTGATTCGCTTGATGTTGCAATAATTATTTGATCAATTTTAGTTGATTTTGAAACAGTTTCATATACTCTTTCAAGCAATGTTCGTCCGGCTAAATCTAACATTATTTTGGCAGGCAGCCGAGATGAATTTGTTCGTGCCTGAATAATACATAAATAATCTACCAACTTGTCCATCCTCCATCGATAACAATATTTTGGGCTGTAACATAACTACTTTCGTCTAAAGATAGAAAAAATATAGCTGAGGTTACCTCTTCTGGTTTACCAATTCTTTTTAAAAAAGTTTTATTTGCCAAATTCTCAAGAAAGGATACATTTTTTACATTGTTAATATTTGGAAAAGGTCCATAACTAATAGTATTAACAGTAATATTGTCTTTTGCTAACATCATCGCAGAATATTTTGTATATTGAATAATAGCTGCTTTTCCAACACCATAACTTAAGGGGTTAATCATTGCTTCACTCGGATATACATCTGGATTTGGTGACAACATACCATACATTGATGAAATATTAATAATCCTACCCGAATTGTTTTTAGTCATATATGGAACTACTTCTTGAGAAGTCATGTCAATAGCTACAACAGTTCCATCTAAGCTTTTATGCCAATCTTGTTTTGTATACTCATGAAAATATTTTGTCACACCAAAATGTGCATTATTTACTAGCACATCGATCCTCTGGAACGTGTCATAAATACTTTTAAAAACACTTTTTATAGATTTTCTACAAGATATATCAATTTCATACGCTCTGTTTTCAGGAATATTTAATTTTGTACATAGTTTTCGTGACTTAGAGATACTGGTTGACAAAATCATTACTAGTGCACCTGCTAAAGTCAACTGTTCAACCATTTTAACACCTAAATATCCAGTTGCCCCAGTAATGACTACTACCTTATTTTTAATTGAGAATATTTCTTGCATATTACCACTTTGTTGGATTATAGATATTTTCTGGAACATTTTTAAAACTATGATGTATTTCAGATACTAAATTCACTGTAAGATCTTCAAGTTCATTAAATGAGTCAATATTCTGCTTTGCTTGTGCTAAACTATCACATCCGAAGAGAATCACACTATCTTTGGCAATACTATTTACAAAAGAAAGTGCTAAAGTACTACTTGAAAGATTTAGTTCTTCACAATAGCTCTTAAACTTGTTTAAATATTTTCCTGAAGAAGTAAGATTTTCGGGTAAAGAGTCTTCATCCATAAATAATAAACCTTGCAGGTAAACACTTCTTATAAAAATCAATTTATTCTTTTCTTTTGCTCTTTGAAACCAATTAAATTTAATCGCTCTTTGATCAAAAATATTAAATGGTATTTGAATAATTGCAATACTATCATTATTAAGTGCATTATTAAAATCATCGTTGGAATAGATGGAAACGCCAAAGTACTTTATTTTTTTTGAATTTATCATTTTTTCTATAGATATGTTAAATTTTTTATCCCAATTAGATAAAAGATTACTGTCATGTAACAAAATTGCATATAAGTTTTCGACATTTAGCTTTTGAATAGATTGGTCTATCTTTTTTTCAAAATTCTGAAGAAAATTATCAGAAGAGAGTTTTGAGATAATATAACTTGCTTTTCGCTTATTCATAACTTTACCTAAAATTTCTTCACTGCTTCCATATGCAGCAGCTGTGTCGAAACAATTAATACCACTTTCAAGAACAAAATCTACAATTTCTTTTACAGAATTTATTTTTGGTTGCCCTACAGTGTTTGCTATTCCGTAGTCAAGACCAAATTGAACCGTCCCTAAAGAAAGTTTTGATAAAGTATCTCCATTATAATTAATCATTTTCATTTTAATTTCCTTATGATGGATTCATATATTACTTCTGCTCTTTTCCAGTCTTCAAAAGTATCTATATCATGGACAAGATGTCGTGGCAAAATAATAGGGATACTATCTTTCCCAAACATAATATCATCTGATTTTTCATTTACTTTTGTCCAATAAAACTGTCCTGCATCTTGATATGCTTCTTCTAAATCCTGCGAACGTGTTGTGAAATGTTCGGGAGTAAACATTTCACATCTACCCACATCATTGAGTTTAAATGTTCTTTGAATTGGATAAGGCATAGAAGTCGCAGAGAATGCATGCATGGCATCACTTTTACTTAAGGCATTATATCCTTCTATCATGTACTCTTCTTGCAGGAAGGGAGCAGTTGCATAAAGAGTACAAACATAGTCAAAGGTTTTACCTTGAGAAGAAAACCATTCTAACGTATGTGTGACTACATCTCCTGTTCCAGTGAAATCTCCAGAAAGTTCTTTGGGTCGTAAAAATGGAACTTCTGCACCATATGATTTAGAAATGTTTGCTATCTCTTCATCATCAGTAGAGACAACAACCCTATCAAAAAGTTTTGACTCCTGTGCAACTTCGATAGTGTAGGCAATAATCGGTTTACCTTTAAAATCTTTAATATTTTTCTTCGGTATTCTCTTACTCCCTACACGTGCGGGAATAATAGCTATACACTTAGCCATTTAGTATCTCAAAAATAGTTTTAACAACATAGGATTGTTCATCATCTGTCATTTTCGGAAACATAGGAAGTGAGAAGCACTCTTCATAATACTTGTCCATAACAGGCGTATGCTCATTTCCATAACCCAATGATTTGTAATATGGTTGTTTATTTATAGGTATATAATGAAGCTGAATGCCTATATTTCTTTTACGTAAGGAATCGAACAACTCTTCTTTACTTAATTTGATTTTAGAAAAATCTACACGTACCACATAAAGATGATAGGATGATTTGCCATCATAAGTATAAAGAGGCTTTACAAGAGTATCTGTGAAAGCTTCATCATATTTTTTAACGAGTTCTATTCGTCTTGCTATAAAACCATCTAGCTTTGAGAGTTGGGAAAGTCCAAGAGCACACTGGATATCGGTAATACGGTAGTTGAGCCCCAGTTCACGCATTTCGTATTCCCACGGTTTCATATCTGGTGTTTTTACCATACCATGTCCACGCAATGTTAACATTTTTTCATACAACTCTTTTGAGTTTGTAGTAATGGCACCACCTTCACCTGTTGTCATGTGCTTCACAGGGTGGAATGATAAGATAGATATATCACTATTGGTACAAGAGGCAGCTTTTATACCATTGTCTTCTGCACCTATTGCATGTGCACAATCTTCTAAAATCTTTATACCGTAAGTTTCTCGAAGATGCTTCAGTTTTTCTTGCTCAACCATATGTCCAGAAAATGCAACAGCATAAATAGCTTTAATGGTTGGGTCATTTTTTAATACTTCTTCACATAAATCCAAATCTATATTTCCATCTACTGTGATATCTATAAATATAGGTTTCGCATTAACATAGAGTATAGCATTGGAAGTAGCAAGAAACGAATTAGGTGTAGTTAAGACTCTGTCACCATCTTCAAGTAATACTAGCGAAGCCAAATGAAGTGCGGCAGTTCCATTGGCCACTGCAATAGTATACTTCACTTCACAATAGGTACTCAATGCTTCTTCAAAAGCCTGAACATTAGGACCAGTAGTCAAGTAATCAGACTTTAAAACATCTACTACTGCATCTATGTCATCTTCTGCTAAAAGTTGTTTTCCGTAAGGGATAAAGTTCATTTTAAGAGTTTTTCTCCATCACTAGGAATTCTTCTTTGCTTAGCCATTCAGTATTATTCAAAGAATTATACTCAAAGCCTATACCAATCTCTTTCCCTTTTTGACCTAACGCATTGCTGCTGTAATTTACTTTATGTGAAAACTGTATGGTAGGTGTGATGACATAGTAATCATCAAATTCAACCACGGTATCATTTTCAGTAATCATGACTTCATGCATTTTTTCACCAGGTCTAATACCTATAATCTTGTGTGGTAAATTTGGTGCAAGAGCTTTGGCTAGGTCAGTCATCTTCATAGATGGTATTTTTGGGATAAATATCTCACCCCCATGCATTCTTTTAAAGTTATTTAAAACAAAATTTACACCATCTTCCAATGTGATTAAGAACCTTGTCATAGCAGCATCTGTGATGGGGAGTTCTGTTACTCCATCTGCCATAAGTTGCTTAAAGAAAGGGACAACTGAACCACGACTTCCCACAACATTTCCATATCGTACAACGGCAAATCTAGTTTTTCTGCTCCCCACTATGTTGTTTGCTGCAACAAATAGTTTGTCCGAAGCTAACTTTGTAGCACCATATAGGTTGATGGGTCCTGAGGCTTTATCGGTTGAGAGGGCGATAACTTTTTCAACATCATTTTTAATAGCTGCTTTAATGACATTTTCTGCCCCAGTAATATTTGTTTTAATGCACTCCATAGGATTGTACTCTGCAACGGGTACATGTTTTAGAGCAGCTGCATGTATAACAAAGTCGACACCATCCATGGCTTCATGGACTCTGCCCTCGTCTCTCACATCGCCAATGAAGTATCTCATACAAGGAGCATTGTATGTTTGCCCCATTTCATACTGTTTTAATTCATCACGACTAAAAATGATAATTTTATTTGGTGTATAGTTTTCAAGAATTATATCTGTATACTTTTTCCCGAAACTCCCTGTACCACCCGTGATTAAAATATTTTTATTATTGAACATTTGTCTCCATCTCCATACCAAATTTATATAATTATACCTAATTAGTGTATTTATTGTTCTTAAGTTTAGAGACTATTTTTATCATACCCAAAATTTAAATCTGAAATGCAATATTGTAACTTCAAGTAACAAGTGGGTCAAAGCGAGAAAACGTTGTAATTTTGGATTTGCAGAGGTTAATGTTAAACTTTCTTCTTTATCCGATCAAAAAAAGGAAGCATATTTTTAAAGATCTAACCCGAAAGGACAAAGATACCATCTCTTCATAAACGTCTAATGAAGTTTTCACCTTATCTGTTCACGTACTAAAAGTACCCTGACTTTAATAGTCCTGCAACAAATTACCTAGATAGTGGATACTTCTCTCCGTTTAAAAATTTTCTCAAATTACATTCTGCTAGAAAATCTCTCTAATTTAGCATGATGCCATATATTGGAACAAGATAACTAGATGGAATATTTGGTTTTGGCACTACAGGTGTAGTACTTTTTATAGATAACGAATAAGCACCAGAATAAAAAGGATACAACCAAGGTTCTACTTTTCTATAAGGCGCCAGTTCTATAACATATCTACCTGGTAATAGATATGGTATATCTATGATACCATCCTCATCTTTAAATAGAATCTCACCTCGTTCATCCAGCAAAAAGAGTACAGTGCCAAGATTGTAAACTATAGCTTTAATTTTAACTGCTCTAGGCTCGTTAATCGTAAAATTATAGTAATCTGCAGGAGCCACACGTAATGAGGGATGAAAATTCAACGATTTTTGATGTTGGACGCTTATATGCTCTCTCTCAATATAATCATTAGAATCAATAGCTTCCCTAAATAAATCTACTTTTTCTTCATGCTCAGCATTGATAAACAATATAAAAGACTCCCATTCAGACCTAAAAAAACTTTCACTAAAGGTATGATTCAGATCTATAGACACTACATAAGTTCCCGCAGGTAAAAGACTTTTACGCTTATGATAGCTACTCAATCCCTCACCTATCACAATACTATCAACACCACTTTCATTCATCATCTCTCTACCTTCTGCATCAAAAATATGTAAATATGAATTTACGCTATGCTTCCTAGGTTCATAGTCTGCACCAAAAAACTCATTATAATATGTTGATGACTCAATCAATACTTCCTTTGCTTCTGAAAGTGTAAAAGTATAATATTCTGCCCGAAATCCTTCATGCAAGGAAGAATTATAGTCATGTAGGACATTCTCTATCTTCGTATAGTTAAGATCACTTATCTCTGTAGGATTTGTACTGCTTCCAGCATACGCATATGCCACCAACATAATCATAGATATAAATATTTTTTTCATCATAAACTCCTAGTAATTCTTATTTTCTATCAGTATATCATTTTAGCCTTAAAAGACGAATCTTACTTAAAGGCCACAGTATCCTTTAAGTTATTCAAAGAAGTCCATTATCTAAAAGCATAGATACCAACCAATCCAAGTTTTTATTTATACTATTAACATGTAGCACGTAACTTCCTGTCTTATCTGCATACGCATTTACCACTAAATAATAAACTACACCTTTAAATAGATAATTCGATAATGAAAAATTAAAATTTGTTAAACTGCTATCATCATTATATCTAAGTACAATATGTTGGGATGAATATAAAGTACCTTGTGTATCCACAAATCCATCACTAGAGAATCTGTATAACCCACTTCTACTTACACTTATTTTAAATATATCTTTATCATAGGCATTCTCTAATGAATTCTGTAAATCAAGTTGATTTATAATATAAAGAGGCTGAGCATTTAAAAAAATATTTTCCATAGTTAGGTAAGGAGTATTTTCTGCAAAATACTCATATGAATCAGCATTATATATACTATAATGAGGATATAATTCCGCTAACCTCTTTGTATCTTCTTCTCCATATGAGTAATTTATAGTAGATGCTACGTTCACAAAATGTGAAAGTTGTTGAATGATAATTCCCCCTTGAGAGTTTAGACCTTCCCTAGTTGCATTCCAAAATCCATTACATAGATTTATTTTAAACTCTTCTTCAGGAAAAACATATGCCAAATACGGTTCACTACAGGAACAATCAAAATTTATGTTTTTATTTTCTAAAACATCCGTAATATTACTAAATGATGTTTTCACGATTAATGAATTTACCTTTGTAGTCATTCCAAACCATGTAATATATCGATCAGACATTATGAAATTTTCAGTACTATCTATATTATTTAAAGCATTTTTAGATAAAAAAAGAGCTTTTTGATGAGCCTCCACAATCGTATCGATTTGTGATTGTGTACATTGATTATAATTTACTATTTTTCGCATAATTTTATTTGACTCTCTTGGAAAGAGAGGCGAAAAAGTGAAACTACCCACATGTATATTTTTAGTTCTATTTTGTATCAAATTTAATTTTTTCTTTAAGTATCTTTGTTTATTTCCTGTGTACTGAATAAGATATTCTCCTTTTTGATTCATTTTGTAGTACTTAGACAAGGTCACTTCAAATACATATGTCATATGTGGCAATAATGTAATATATTCAGCACTTTGCTGCTTACGTTTAATTGATTTCCCAATATATGGAAGTTTTTTATTCTTGAATGTGACAGAAAAAATATTATTATTAGGATCAATATCTTGTTTTAAAATATGTATAATTTTATCTTCTGTATTTTTTATGCTTATTTGAATAATACTGTTTGTATGATTAATATCTTTAGTTATATCTATATTGTATGCATATAATGGGAAGAAAGCAAAATATATAAACCCAAGAATAAATAAGAGTACCAATGATATTTTTATTTTAAGCTGATGTAGTCTATTGTAAGAATATTCTTTAAACATAAATTATCTTGTTTTTTTTATTACAATTTTACTTTTTCTTGGGTCACTAGTCTCTTCCCAGTAAAGAACAAATGTTTCATTTTCGTTATTTATGTATGCGGGGTACCCTCCGGCTCTTTTATGTTCAATAAAAAAAGCATTTTTATTATATATAAAAGAATTTAAAGTACTATCTGAAGAATTAATAGTAATTATCTTTTGTCTATTCCCTCCATCGCTCGCAATCATAAAAAAATGATTACCCTGATAGCCAGGCATAGACATCCCATGAATTTCGACATCTAATCTTTTCTTATGCCAAATAGTATTTATATTTCCACCTTCTAGGTCATCAATAAACCTCAATTCGCCTTTAGTATTATTATATAATTCTGCTTGTCCATCTCTATCATTAAACCATACAATATCTTTTCTAATAGCAAGAACTAATTTATTAAAGGCATAAGAGAGGACAGGCTCTATAAATATTTCCCTTTTCTTCTTAAAGGATGCAATTTCTTCCATCTCATACTCTAGTCTATCGTCATCAAAACTTTCTATACTTCGAAATATTTTTACTTCATTATCTCCTCCATAACCTGAGAGAAGTAGCTTCCCAGTAGGTGTAAAGAGTGTATTCCCTGTCAATGAAATATTTAGAGGAATATTCTTTAAGCTTAAAGATTTGCTTAGTGCTCTATTCTTTAAATCTACTATAGTAACATGAGGAAATGCATAAATACTCTTACCAAGCACATCTCTTTGATTGTATCTTAATATTATTTTGGAAGATTCATAAGGGTGCTTAGAAATATTTGGATCTGTTAAATGTATTCCTATACCACCTCGCATAAGAATCTCTTGATTCCATCTTGCATCATTCATCTTTTTATAGTTTAAAACTATACCGTCTTCAGCAGTTTCTTCAGCATGATGCCTTTCTGACAATGTATTAACGTAAATATCCCATATATTTGAATCTACTTCTGTTGCTATTCCAGATACGTTCATCATATAGTGTTTATGTGAATATTTTGGATCATCTTCAGGCTTTTTACTTCTCAATAAACTTATATCACTGATAAAACCTGATCCTCTAATAGCAAAACCAATAACATTTATAATATGATTATTCCCCTCAAGTTTTCTTAAATCTTTGTTAAGGTTTCGTGTAATTGTCTGCCAACCATTTTTAACTATAGATTTACCAATACCAAAATAGAGATAATTAGGATTTCCATTAGATACTTTATCATAATCTTGGTTTTTATACGTCAAATAGCGTGTACCATCACGTGTTTTGACTTTTATGTAAATTGCAAAATCCTCATTATATTTCATGCTCCATTGAATAGTTTTATTTATTTGGGTGTTATAAAAACTTTTTAGTGCATATCCTGTTTTTATACCTTCACCTTTTAGTTTAATTACCATACTTCGTCTATATTTATCATAGACAGAAGAACAAGACGCATTTTTACTATTTCCAAAAATATGCCAATTATTACTAGCTGTTCCATCCTCATATATTCTATAATTTAGCATCTCTATATTGTCTAAATAACTTTTTCCTCTTATCCAAAATTCTTCCACACTTAATAATACACTATTGAAGTCATAATCATGTAAATCTTTTATTAGGTCTCTTCGTATTGTTTTCCATGTATCAACTTTGAGTGTGCCAATACTTACATGTATATAACCCGTACCAGATAAACCTTCTGTTCTTCCCTTAGGATAATAATGCATAATTCTATTAGTTATAATACTTTTTCCATTTTCTTTTGTTTTTACTTTAAGCTTGACATATATAGAAAATATTTTATTTGCACGCATATCCCATTGGATTACATTATGTTTTGAATCATTAAGTTTCAATTTGTAGAGCACATTATCTTTTATTTCAATTGTACCTGTAGCACGTGATTTAAGAAATTTTCTTTTTGGTGCACCTATGACTGAAGTCCATCCACCTCTCTTTTTATCTGCATCTTCATAAACTCGAAGTTTATTATTATCAAGTCTATTGTCATAGATATCTGTATTGTCTCCAATTCCATCACCATCTGAATCTACTGATTCAAAAGCATTCCTTGGAAATGCGTCATATATATTAGATACACCATCACCATCCATATCAGGATCAATACTATCAATAATTTCGTCACAGTCCAAATCAGGTGCAGTAATATTTTTATTATATATCGGAATAATTATTGATAAATAATTTTGAGTTGGCATTGGATAATATTTTGGACAAGAATTTGCATATAAGGAAGCACTTAGTAGGAGAAAATGAATTATAGAGAAGCGATACATATGTTTGAAATAACCTAGTTTTTTTACTATTGCATAAATGCAATTCAGCTTTTGAATCAGCCATTTAATTTAATAAACATTAAATGGCGATGTAGTTTTATGATAAAAGTAACTGTAACTATTTTATTAGCTCAACTCTGTTTGCATATGGAACAGTACTTCCCCATTTATAGCATGCTGCTGCACCAAATCTTACTTTAGCACCTGTTGTATACGCTGTTAGTGCTGCAGAGTAAAGGGTTCTTCCTGCTGCAGATCCTGTACCGACAGCTATAAAATCATTATTCTGACATCCAGTACCTGCCTTATTACTAATTGCTAGGATTGCAACATTATTATATGTAATTATCCTTGTTATTTTTGTAATAGGTGTAGTAGCTGCCATTGTATAACTTGTTGTTGCTAGCATAAGAAATGCTGTTAATGATTTTTTCATTTGTAGTCCTTTTTAACTTTAATTAATTGAGATGAATTTAATCACCAAGTTTCTGTAATTCAAGAATTTCTTTATCTGAATCCTCTACCTGTTCTGGAATAACATCTTCATGAAGCATATTTGATTCTGCTTTTTCAAAATCTTCATCCGTCATCAGTTCATGAGATGATGTAGTATCTATATTTGGATCATAAACAAGAGCATCTTCTGAAATTAATAATTCAGTATCATTAAAATCTTCAATTGTCTTTGTGTTGCGATCTAAACTTGAACTTACATTTAGCTCAGATTTTCCTGAAACCACTTTCGTTATAGCAGAAATAGTCTTTTTTTCTACCAAAGGAGCTTCCCGCTTAACTATACTTGTTTCTGTTTTATGTACTACTTTAGCTACTGGTACATGCGTCTCTTTTGGATTCATATACACATAAGCTGCCAAGCCCACAAAAATCATAGCGACAATCGCAAGTATAAATTTAATCAAATTAACTCCTTTTTGTTATTATGTTCAATAACATGACGCAGTATACCCCACAAAGGTTAGCAAAACGTTAGCATCTGTTACTTTTACTTCATAATCTTATCATAAAATGCAATACCCTCTGCAACATCCCCATCAAAAACTTTCTCACCATTTTGTAAAACTATCACTCTATCTGCTACCTCTTTGACTATACCCATACTATGCGTAACCAAAATAGTCGTAGTGTTTTGATAGAGCTCTTTTATACGAGCTTCCGATTTAGCTCTAAACTTTTTGTCTCCTGCTGCGAAGACTTCATCTAGTACGAGTATCTCGGGAGTGATGGTAGTAACAATGGCAAAGCCTAATTTTGACTTCATCCCTGAACTATAGTGCTTTAGTGGGGTCTCCATGAACTCTTCTAGTTCAGAGAAAGCTATGACATCATCGATGATTTTGTCTACTTCTTCTCTTTTTTTACCAAGTAGTGCAAATTTTAGATAAATATTTTCATATCCACTAAGATCTGGTTTGAACCCACTAGAGAGTTCTAATACAGAGCTAATAATGCCATCTAAACTTATCTCTCCTTGATTTGGGAGGTAGATACCATTTAACATTTTAAGTAAAGTACTTTTCCCTGAACCATTGGGTCCAAGTATCGCTACCTTTTCATTTTTTTTGATAGAGAATGAAATATCTTTTAGTGCCCAAAATTCATCTTTTTGCAGTGTGCTTTTTTCTGGACAACCTAAAAAACTCTCTTTAAAGATATTTTTAAGTTGATACTTAGCAGATGCATAGTTTTTACTAAAGACCTTTGAAACATTTTGTAGTTTTATGACTGTCTTATCTTCGATGTTATTTTTCATTAGAGATACGCTCTTATTTTATAGTCCATAGTATAGATAACTTTGGCTGCAAAAATGAAAATGAGTATGCCCACTACAGAGGTGATAAAAAATACCATAGGCTGGTGCACACTTCCATGATGCAATAAATCTCGGGTTGCATTGACAAAAGTGTTGAAAAAATTAAAATCATTTATCACTCCTGCCAAACCCTGCTCGGGGAACGGAAATATGACAGAAGAGATAAATAACCCATAACGTAATATAAGTAGCACGATGCGTCTTGTATCTTGTACAATCACATCCAATATACTCAACAACATCCCAAGGCCTAATGCAAATATGATCGCTGGTAATAAAGACAACAGAGCCAAGACTAAGGAGAGGAAGGAAACATCTATTTGGTACCACAAAACAATAATAACTACAACTATAAATCGTACCCCAGTATCATGTAACACTTCCCCCATACGAGAGAGTAGTGCTGGGAATATGGGGAAATTAGTGGTGGTCAATATAGATTTTTCTGATTTAATAGACAAAAGCATAGAGTGTATACTTGTCGCCATCAGTAGCCATACTAGCATCCCAATACCTATATAATAGACAAAGGGCATATTCTCTACGGTCTTTAAGACCTTAATATTTGCAAGTACCATATACACAGTCATAGGCACAATCGGCATAAACAAAGACCAAAAGAGTCCAAAAGTATCTTGTTGATACGTTGCATGAATTTTCTTTTTGATAGATAATATAATTTGCCATTGATACTCTTTGGCTTGCGAAAAGAGTGCTTTTAATGCTTCTAGAAATGTAGCATTACATCTATATTGAGCTGAATATACTTTTTTCATTTATCCTCTGTGTTTTTAAAGTTTTCTAAAATTGTATCATATATTTTGGAATACTATCTTACTCTAAAATTATACTGAGAAAAGTCCACCAACATGGTATCCACCAAAAGTATGAGAAGATACTCAAGTCCTCAGGTATAATCTTTCCAAGATTTTTCAAACCAATAAAAAGTCAAGGAAAGAACCATGTTGGCAAATAACAGTATAACCTATTGTGACTTTCTCAAAGATGCAAAAGAGCCATTACAGATACGTTTAGCAATCGTCAAACGATACAATGAGATAAAGAATATTACACAAGTAGCCCTAGAGTTTAACACCACAAGAGTGACTGTAAGAAAATGGATTAATCGCTTCAGTGGTGCGATTTCCTCTTTAACCCAAAATATGCAATAGCAATTGACAAATCCTCCAAAGCATCCTAAAATACTGTCCTAAGAGCATAAAAAGGAGTACACCAAATGGGTGAACTAAAAATAAACTACTCTGATAAAAAAGTA
>Ga0256840_1003171_pt1 | contig 13598 bp, 13 predicted proteins | sample 355202metaG_FD_185969 | JGI IMG/M metagenome (GOLD analysis project Ga0256840, IMG submission 185969) | Hydrothermal vent microbial communities from Mid Atlantic Ridge, Atlantic Ocean - 355-202 | ecosystem: Environmental > Aquatic > Marine > Hydrothermal vents | place: Atlantic Ocean: Mid...
TTAAAAAAAGGGAGATTCATATCTCCCTTTTTCCTTGCTGGTGGGGTCAAAAACTGCAGTCTCAAAGCCTGGCTGCCCTGGACAACACCTTGCTGAAACTCCTGAGTCCAAGGAGATAATCCGCTGGCAAATGGACATGAACCACCCTTTTCCTCTTGTCATTTAGCGCCTCGAAATCACCAACAGCCTGGGCAAACTGGATATGCCAGAAACTTGTATCAAACTCCGGGACTTCAGGATATTCCCGGTCCCTCTTTCTGGTAAAGATGATAAAACCTGCAGAGAGTGGCCCACCCTTGTGGATCTGGCCTGTGGAATGGAGATACCTGGGACCATACCCCATAACCGTGGCACACCCGCGCTCCTGCCGTACCATGTGTCTCATCTCACTGATGACCTCTTCCAGTTCAGGATCATAGGGAAGATAGGGAAGAAAGCCTAAATATCCCCAGGTGGGAAGCACATTGAACATATCCCTGAGAGCGCGGGCCAATCCCTTCATGGAGGCTGCCAGCAGGGAGGATGGCCTGAAGGTTATCTGGCTCTGAGGGTCCACCCAAAAATTCACCGGCATCTTGCCCTCTTTGCGGTAATGGTCCAGCACCAACCTGGTCTTCTCCTTGGCCAAGGTTACATCCGGCTCATCAAAGGCATTGACACCAAGGAAGTGACAGGCCAGGGCAACGGCAAACTCCCATACAAAACACTGGGCGAAGAGATCGTATCTGTCCTTCAATGTCATCTTGAACAGTGGAAAATCGGCCTCTTGCAACTCCTTGACAAAGGCATCCAGGGATTCCTCTTCAGGAGTATCCTCCATTCTGAGATAGGCAAATATGCGCTCCCCCCCATAAAAACCAGGGATTCCGGTAGATTCACCAAAAATCGGCACTATTCCCATGGTATCCTTGCCGCTGCTCTCAGCAATGAGCTGCTCCAGCCACAAACCAAAGCTGTAGATACCGCTGTCTATCAACAGGCTCAGCTTGTCCCTGCTCTGAGCAGAATATTCGCCAAGAAACTCTCCCAGCATATAACCAGGATTTTCATTCAGGGGTACGCCTGGACGACACTGTTCCATGGCCTCCTTTGCCCTTTTCAGAATCAACTCCAGATCAAGGCCCATCAGGGCGGCTGGAACCATGCCAAAATGGGATATGGCTGAATAACGCCCTCCTACATCGGGGAAACCGTGAAAACAGTACCTGAAAGACCTTTCCCGGGCTAAATCCTCCAGCGGCGTGCCCGGATCGGTGATGGCGATGAAATGGGAACCTGGCTCATCCACCTCTTCTGAGGCCTTGTGCCAAAAATAGTTGAAAAATGCCTTTACCTCAGTGGTGGTGCCTGATTTGCTGGAAACTATAAAAAGGGTATTGGAAATACCCAAAGAATAGATCTTCTCCACCTCTACCGGATCTGTGCTGTCCAGGACCTTAAGCTCCGGATATCCTGGCTGAGCCCCAAAGATCTCAGAAAGGACCAGGGGAAAAAGGCTGGACCCACCCATACCAAGGACCACTACATACCGAAATCCCTGCCCTTTTATCTCCTGGGCAACCTGGCTGATCTCAGGAATATGGTCTCCCATCCGATCCGGCAGGTCCAGCCAGCCCAGCCTGTTGCGTACATGGGCCTGGGCATCCGGGTCCTGCGTCCAGAGCATGGCGTCTCTTTCCCATACCCGCTCAACGGTTTTCTCCTTCTCTTCCTGGGTCAAACTGAACGGCCTGATTATCACTGTTTCCTCCCCCCTGAATATCGAAAATGGATAAAATGCGCTCCCTATCCCCTGACAGGCTCTGTGCCCATCTGCTGTTGGCCGAGATTCTGAACCTTTCCTCTCATAAATGCCAGCAGTTCCTCTGGGCTCTTTTTTCTGAGTATTTGCTGGAACTGGGAACGATAGTTCTTTACCAGGCTCACGCCCTCCACTATCACATCATATCCCACCCATCTGTCACCCCTTTTTTTGAGCCGATAGGCCACCGGGATCTCAAGATCCTCAGTGATGATCTTGGTGTTCACCAGATATTTATCACGTCCAACCTGTTTGGCAGCCTCATATACAACCTTTTCCCCGGAATAGTTCTCTATCTTGGTCAAATAGACCTTTTCCAGCATTTTTGAGAAGAGTTCCTGAAATTCCTTGAACTCTTCAGGTGAAAACTTCCTCCAATACCTGCCAAGCACCCTTTTGGATATCATATCAAAATCAAAGAGATCCCTGAAGAGTGCCCTGAGTCTTGCCTTGCGTTCCTCAGCCTTCTCCTCAACTTTCATTGACGGATCGGAAACAATGGCTATGACCTGATCCACACATGCCTTGACCACCGCCTCAGGATCCTGCTGCCCCTGGTTACAGACCCTGCTGGAATCTGCTGCAAAAGTTGAAGGGACAAAGCCAATAAACAGGACCAGGATCAGCAATGCAGCAACAGGCAGAAACCTTGTAATCATCCTTGTTGTTAACTGCCTGCGGGAACCCCTCATACATTTGCCCTTATCTCCATATCTCACTTGTCTGAATCCTCCTTATCCATTGAACCAAAGACATATTTTCCTATCAATGACTCTATATCCAGAGCCGATTCTGTGTCTGAAATAAAGTCTCCTGGTTGCAGCAGCTCATCAGAACCTCCTGGAGTTATGCTGACATATTTGTCCCCTATGAGTCCGCTGGTCTTGATGGAAGCTATGGCATCCTCCTGAACGGGTACCCCTTTTATTATCTTCATGGTAACTAAGGCCATAAAATCCTTGGTGTCCAGGGTTATCGCCTTGACCCTGCCAACCTCCACTCCGGCCATCTGCACACTGCTATCCGGCTTCAAACCTGCCACAGACTCAAATTTGGCAGACAACTCATAATAATTCCCGCCTATCAACTCCATCTTTCCCAGTTTGAAGGTGAGATACGCCACACATATCAAACCAATGAGCACAAAGATTCCTACAACTGTTTCCTGTGAATATTTTTTCATTCTCTGCCACCCCTTGGACGACACTCCATTTTCATCACTGTATTCAATTCATCATGCAGCTGGCTGATAAGTTCCTGGAACCGCACCCTCCTATCCACCTCTTTCACCGAAGCCTTTATCTCAAAATCTACACAGACCTTGGGATAGGTGGATGGATCCATGATCCTTGAATCGTTGCAGTCAGCAATTATTTCCTGCAGAATCATAGCAGCCCTGTCACGGTTCACACCAGGCAGCAGGGCAAGAACCCCCTCTGTTTCACATCTTGCAGCCTTCCCAGGACCTATGGCGTCCTTAAGGGCCATACCAACGCACTGAAAGATCCTCTGAGCTGCAATATACCCAACCTGCTCCCTTATCTTCTCCAGGCTGTCCACCTGAAGCAGCAAAAGGCAAAAGGGTGCCCCCCTATCCTCTACAGTCTCCAAGGCCTTCTTGATATCCCTTTCCAGCTCTTCCCATGAACACAAGCCGGTGAGCTGATCCTGGAGAGACTCCTGACCATGGATAAATTCCCAAACGATCTCATTATCAGACTGTTCCAGCTCCACAGGAGTGCCCTGAAATGGAATCCGCTTGTTGTCAATGATGGCCACCCGATTGCTGATGAAAAATATATCGGGAATATCATGGCTCACCACTACTGCTGTAAAACCGATGGCCTTCTGATAATGAGCTATCATATTCAGCACAGCATTTTTTCTCAGGGGATCCAGACCGGTTGTGGGTTCATCAAAGAGGATCATCTTGGGTTCGGTAACAAGTGCCCGGGCCAGGGCCACCCGTTTCTGCATTCCACCGGAGATCTGGGAGGGATATTTATCCTCCACGTCTATAAGCTCAAACTGCTCCAGTCTCGAATGCACCTTGCCGTCTATCTCCTTCCTGGTAAACCCGCCTCTCTCTACCAGGGGAAGCGCAATGTTTTCATAAACGGTCATGGAATCGAACAGGGCGTTGCTCTGGAACATATAGCTCAGGGAACGCTTGAACTCTCGCCACTCATCACGGGTAAACTCCCTGAGTGGCTTTCCTCTAACCAGGATTTCACCACTGTCCGGCTTTATCAGACCTATCACATGCTTCAGCAGTACACTCTTGCCCCCGCCGCTCTTGCCAATGATTGCAGTAATCTCTCCCTCATATATGGAAAGATTCACACCATCCAAAACCAGGTGGGAACCGAAGCTCTTTCTGATATCTCTTAACTGAATAAACGGCTCTGCCATAAAAAGCGTCTCCATCAGAGAAGAAAAGAGGTCAAGACGTAATCAACAATGAGCACAGTTACCGATGAGATCACAACTGCAGAGGTAGTAGCATAACTGACCCCCTTTGCCCCGAAACCTCCAGACCTCATATGGGTGAAATATCCCTGAAAGCAGCATACAACCGAGACCACCACAGCAAAGGCCAGGGCCTTGTAAAAACCCCCAGTCACATCCTCAAGCACTACGCTGTCATACATCCTGTTAAAGTAGATTCCAGAATTGATTCCAAGCTGAACAACGCCAGTAAGATAACCGCCCAGGATACCTATTACGTCGAAAAGGGCTGTCAGCAACGGAAAAACAATTATGGATGCGGCAATCCTCGGGGCAACGAGAAACTTCATGGGATTGATATCCATGGTATCAAGGGCATCTATCTGTTCGGATATCCTCATGATCCCTATCTCGGCAGCCATGGATGAACCAGCCCTGCCAATGACCATCAATGCCGTGAGTACCGGCCCAAGCTCCCTGATGAGTGAAAGGGCTACTGCCGCTCCCAACAGCCCCTCTGAACCAAACTTCACAAGGGTGTAATATCCCTGCAACCCCAGAACCATGCCAGTAAAGAGCCCTATGAGAGAAATGATGAGAACTGATTTTACCCCGATGAAATAGACCTGCTGAACAATCTTTCTGATCTGCAGCGGAGCAGTAAAAATCAGAATGAATCCATGAAGGGCAAAGAGTGCTATGGCCCCGAGCTCGCTGATCAGCTTCAAAAAGACGCGCCCCCACCAGGCACAGAAATCCAGGGGGTTAAACTTCTGTTTTATTTTCTGGGTCTCAGGATTCATCCTCTGCCCCTAAAATCATGCCATTTTCTCTGTAAAAAATCACAAAACTCCATTCGGATCAATCTGTGTACATGCAGGCTACAGCAAGATGCCTGCCATAACAAAAGAATGGCCTAAGGTCGCAGCAACGTTCATTCATCCAGATCTATGTCCGCCTCAATGCAGTTGGCAGGACAGACCAAGATCGCCTGCTTCAAATCCTCTTCTGAACAGCCATCCAGATCCTTTATTATGGGTAGATCCTCAGAATCATCCATTTCAAAGGCATCAGGAGCCACCTCTTCACAGGCTCCGCACCCCTTGCATCTGGATCGATCCAGATAAACGCTGTCTCTATCCATGGAGATCTCCTGTTTCATGCTGTGTACCGAGAAACCTACGGGGAAATTTTTTAAATTTACTCTTATTCACTGAATCGTCAAAGGAAAACTTGACATAAAAAATGGACAGCTTCCTGCAAAGAGCAAACCCTTTTCATGGACTCTGAAATCAAAAAAGGCAGGACATATAGAACAGGAACAGACAGGGAGCAAACCGCTACTGCTCCAGAATCGATTTCACCTTCATGGAAAACTGCGAAAGGGTAAAGGGCTTCTGAAGAAAGGTGGAATCACCAGGCAAGATACCATGCCTGGAGATACGCTCAGCACTATATCCGGACATATAAAGGACTTTCAGATCTGGAAGAAACTCCAGCACCTTTTCCGCAAGTTCCTTGCCACTCATTCCAGGCAGCACCAGATCAGTCAGCAGGAGTTCTATAGCCTGATCCGCTCCCACAGATTCTATATAGATCAAGGCATCTGACGGCTCCTTGAAACATCTGGCCTCAAACCCCATCTTCTTTAGAAATGTCCTGACCAGATGGAGGACCATGGGCTCATCTTCAACCACTACTACAGTCCGGCCAGTGCCATGCATCATCATATCTTCCTCGGCCGAGTCCTCACCATTCTTCTCCTCAACATGGCCATGAACCAGCGGAAGCATTATGTGCACTGTAGTACCTGCTCCCTCTGCGCTGTCAATGCAGACATGTCCGCCACTCTGCTTGATGGTTCCATAAACCATGGAAAGTCCGAGCCCTGTTCCCTGCCCCAGCGGCTTGGTGGTAAAGAACGGCTCAAAGGCCCGATCCAGCACATCCTTGCTCATACCCGCACCATCATCCTGAACATCGACGCAGACATAGGTCCCGCTGCCACCAAAATCATCCCCGGGGACAGCCACAAAGGACTTCACCTCGGTTCTTATGGTGATGGTGCCACTGTTCTGGATGGCATCCTTGGCATTCAAAGCCAGGTTGAGCAATACCTGCTGGAACTGACCAGGATCGATCTCCACCACTGCATCAGACGGCATGAGTTCATAGCGTATTCTGATCCCCTCTCCAATGAGCCTCTCGAAGAGAACGGCTGATTCCCGCACAATCTTGTTGATGTTCACCCGTTTGGGCTGCAGGGCCTGTTTTCTGCTGAAGGCAAGGAGCTGACTGGTGGTCTCAGCAGCACGCTTGGCTGCAGTTATGATTATCTCAAGCTGCCTGTGATAGGGATCGTCACTGTCCATATCCATCTGCATCATCTGGCAGTAGCCCAGAATAGCAGTCAACTGGTTATTGAAATCATGGGCGATGCCACCTGCGAGACGGCCTATTGCCTCCATCTTCTGGGAGGCGCGAAACTGATCCTCCAATCTTTTGAGGGCAGTAACATCTGTACCGGTTATGAGATAGGAACCAAACCCCTTCTCCTGCCGGGAAAGAGGAGAGATTCTCCACGATATCAATCTTTTCTGCTCCCTGTCCTGCTCCTGCCTCAGATGGGTCTCTATCTGAAAGGGCAAACCATCCCTTATGCACTCCTTAATGCCATGAATAAAACGTCCCTGTTCCGATTCAGGAACCATTACATCCCAGAAAAGACGCCCCTGAACCCGGTCTTCGCCTGGGACTCCGGCAATATCTGTCAGCACACTGTTTGCCTTTTGGATAAAGCCAAACCTGTCCACAGAGGCCACAATAAGACCGGCTGATTCTACAACAGCCCTGTTGAATCTCTTCTCCTCTTCAAGACGCCGCTCCATCTCCACGTTATGGCTTATATCCTCGACAAAACCATAACCACCCAGTATGAGCCCATCCTCTGTCCTCAAAGGAAAAATCTTGATGGAGAGAAGAAGATCCCTGCCTGAGATTGCACTGGTGTAAGGCCCTTTATGCCGGGCCACTTCACCACGAAGTACCCTCTTGACTAGCCCCTTCAAGACAGGATGGCTGTACCCCAGTAAGTTCTTTCCGACAATCCTGTCCAGTTTGACTCCAAGGATCTCTGCGAGCCTCTCATTGCTCTCTACAACTGTTCCTGCCCTGTCAAAACAGATAACTCCTACAGAACTCTGCTCTGTAAAAATCCTGTATCTCTGGCTGGCATCCTTCAATGCCAAAAGGCTGTCCATCTCATCGTTGATATCCACCATAGTAAACAGGTAGAAACAGTGGCCTGACATCTCCTGGTAAGGCATGGCAGAGAATCTGATCCACCTGAAACTCCCATCAATATTGGTCAGCCTGAAACTGGCGGAACGGTGAGAATGGCCTTCAGAAATGGCATCCAGAAACTGGGTCAATCTTGCCCGATCCTCAGGATGCACCATCTTTATGAACAGTTCGGATTCTTTAATAAACCTTTCCGCGGGGACACCTGTCCACTCAGAAATTCCGGCGGAGATATAACTGAAAGACCTGGGAGTAAAGCCTGAGGATACAGCCACTACTTCTGGAATGCGATCCAGTATCCACTCCCCGGTCTTCTCACAAAACTTCCAAAGGAAATAGCCTGGGGATAAACTGTCTATACAGGTAAATTCATTATGTGCCAATATAACACCTGGTATATCCGGCTCTGAGAACCAGGTGATGGAAGAATCCAGAGATTCAGGCTGCTCAAGGGCCTTACGGACTACATCTGGAACGGTCAGCCATGAAACATCCATGACCGACCTGCCTACAGGATCAGACACACCCTTACGGGACAAACACTCCCTGAGCACGGAACTGATGCTATAAACCAGCTCTCCCTTCAGGAGAATAATGTTACCAGGAAACTTCTCTACTATCTCAGCGAGTTGATCAATATCCATAATTCATAAGGGCAAAACTGTCTTGTCTCCAATTTCAGGGTAGATAGATCTCCTCGATTTCATCCAGGGCGGAACCGGTGACCATCCCAGCACCCAGGGCCCTGGCACTTTTCAGGGCACAAGGATGCTCCTTTATGGCCCCCTTGGCCTCGATCCCTCTGAACATCAGACCGGCTGTAAGTTTCGCCCCCACAGCATCCAGAAAGTATCTGATCACACGGATAGAACCGTCAAACAGCATCTTGCCCTTGGTGGCACCAACAGAGAGGAAAACTCCTTGTTTTTCCTTTTCTACTGCCTGTTTCAACACATATTTCCGGATCCATAAGGCCTGGGAACGCTCCACAAGGGCCTGGGTTTTGGCTGTTATGTTATAGAAGAACATAGGGGATGCCACAACGATAATATCTGCCTGCTGAATATTATCATAGAGAGCAGTCATGTCATCTTTAAGGATACATTCTCCAGATTCATCGCACCCCCCGCACTCGACACAGGGCAAGAACTCCTTTTTATAAAGGTATATTTTGGTTACCTCCCCGCCAGCCTCCTTTGCTCCCTGGAGAAAGGCATCGGAGAGAAGGTCAGTATTACCTCCCTGTCTGGGAGAACCCATGAACAATAAAACAGATTTCATAGCCGGCCTCCAATCTACTCAATTCTTTTCCCTGGCAAGACGGAAAACATGGATGACGATATCCTGCACAATAGTAGTGATCACAAGATTTCAGGAGCTCTTTGGGACAAAACCTACAGACAAAAAGATTCCTACAGAATTACTACACGCTATTCAAGCCAGTATCCATAAAAAAATGGAGGCTGAAGATGAAAGCGGATTTCCAGTTGCCGTTAGAACTGCTCCAATTCTATTCAAATTCATTTGCATCTCTATTCAGTTTCTTTTAACTTAATCTGGTAGTTTTAACAGATGCCTTGAAAAGGAGATAGTTGTCATGAGTGGAGAGCAGATCACCATAAATTCTGATGGGACAATCAATGTACCTGACAATCCTGTTATCCCGTTCATTGAGGGGGACGGAATTGGCCCGGATATCTGGAACGCTACCAGAAGGGTGCTGGATGCAGCAGTGGAAAAGGGTTACAGCGGCCAGAAAAAGATCGAATGGCTTGAGATCTATGCTGGCGAAAAGGCCAAGGAGGTAAAGGGGGAGTGGATGCCCCAGGAGACCTTCGACGCCATCAAAAAATATGTAGTGGCCATCAAAGGGCCTTTGACCACACCGGTTGGAGAGGGTATCCGGAGCCTGAATGTCACGCTCAGGCAGGTTCTTGATCTATATGCCTGTGTCAGGCCGGTCAAATACTTCAGGGGTGTACCCAGCCCTGTAAAACGGCCTGAACTCATCGATATGGTGATTTTCCGTGAAAATACTGAAGATGTATATGCAGGAATCGAATGGGCAGAGGGAAGCAGCGAGGCCAAGAAGGTAATAGATTTCCTCACTACTGAGATGGGTTGTAAGATCCGTCCAGACTCTGGAATAGGAATCAAGCCCATCAGCCGAACAGGCACCCACAGACTGGTGAGAAAGGCTATACGCCATGCCATAGATTACAATCGTGACTCCGTTACACTCGTTCACAAGGGCAACATAATGAAATATACAGAGGGTGCCTTCAGGAACTGGGGCTATGAGCTGGCCAAACTGGAATTCCCGGACCAGACCATCACAGAAGATGAACTCTGGGAAAAATATGATGGAAAAAGGCCAGAAGGCAAGATCGTCATAAAGGACAGAATAGCCGATGCCATGTTTCAGCAGGTGCTGCTCAGGCCTGCGGAATACAGTGTGCTGGCCATGCCCAACCTCAATGGTGATTACATGTCAGATGCACTGGCCGCACAGGTCGGAGGTCTTGGAATGGCTCCTGGAGCAAATATCGGTGATGGTGTTGCACTCTTTGAGGCCACACATGGAACAGCCCCTAAGTATGCAGGACAGGACAAGGTAAATCCCGGCTCCTTAATCCTTTCAGGTGCAATGATGCTGGAGTATCTGGGATGGACAGAGGCCAAGGAGATGGTTCATAATGCCCTGGAAGCAGCTATCGGGAAGAGACGGGTCACTTATGACCTGGCAAGACAGATAGATAATGCCGAAAAAGTGAAGTGTTCCGAGTTCGCTACAGAGATCATAAACTGCATGTAATATCTTGAAACTCCCTCAAAGGGGCGGATTGAAAAGCCTGTAGTCATAAAAAGTGATACAGATGGGCTGGTTATCTACCATATCACCCTGCCTTATAGACCGGCTCATGGATATCCTCTTTCCGCCCCTTTGTGCCTGCTGTCTTGCCCCAATAATGCCAGAAGAAAAAGAGAGTACCGGCCTCTGCACAGGGTGTCTCTCAAAGATATCTCCCCTGACCCCACATTGCTGTTCAGTATGCGGCACCCCCTTTCACAGCAGCAGCGGTATAGATCACGTCTGTGGAGACTGCATAAAAAACCCGCCTGAATTTACCTGGTTGCGAAGCCTTTTCTGGTATCATGGCCCCATAAGGGATCTGGTATGTGATCTCAAATTCAGGTTTAAGTTTCACACATTGAATGCCATTGGGGCACTGACTCGCAAGACCGTATTCCTTGAAGAGTTTAACGAGGCCCTGCCCCAGATGACAATAGTTCCTATTCCTGTCTCACGATCCAGAATGCAGGAGAGAGGATTCAACCAGGCACTGCTCATGGCAAGGGAGATCTTCCCGGGACAGACAGTTTCATACAACCTGCTCACAAGAAAACGCGAGGTCCGGCAGCAGGCATCCCTATCCCTTGAAGAGAGACAGAAAAATGTCAGGGGGAGCTTCCTGGCAAGAGATGGTGTAAGGGGAAGAAAAATCCTTCTGTTCGATGACGTCTTCACAACAGGAAGTACCATCAAAGAGGCTACCAGGACCCTCCTAGCAGCAGGGGCTGTTGAGGTCCGGGCTCTTACCTTTGCCAGAACACCAAAAAAAGAGAACTGATCCGGGAAAAACAAAGGATGCTATCTGTTTATCCTTCCCTTGCAGGTCAGTTGATATTAAACTTAGACTTTAAATCCAAAAATTATTTGTAAGCAATGGTCGCTGCCCATAAACTCATCCAATGGGGCTACTCATGGCTCCTATAAAAAAGAATTCAATGTTCACACTGAATCTCCATAGATTTCCTGCCTGTTTTTCAGGTCTGCTCACCCTGTTTTTCATAACCATCCATCCTGGCCCAGCCCTTGCACTTCAGAGCCACGGACCAGTGGAGGGGCTGTATGTCCATCAGGCAGCCCATGTATTCTTCGCCTTCTCCATGGCATTGTTTGCAATACGGATCCGTTACTCTGCCATAATGAATCCCAAGGCGACCAAATTCATCTCCACAGGGGCCATTCTCCTGATTGTTTGGAATATATGGGCATTTTATGGCCACATCCTTGAGGTTTTTATCACACCGGAACAGATAGTCCTGCCAGAATCAGGCGAGCGTATGCCTCCCTATTTCTATGCTACCGACTGGCAGGATATAATATATTATATCCTCAAGATGGATCATATAATATGTGTTCCTGCTGTTGCCTGCTTCCTGGCAGGGATCAACATCCATTTTCGGCACTGCAACAGCGAGAAGCTGGAAAACGGAAAAAAATCTCAGAGTTCAGGTGACAGGTAATGTATCTTCCGCTCTATCCGATCTGGTTTATAGATACCGCCGGATGTATAGCAATGACCCTGCTCTCTATTTTATGCCTTTGCAGGGCCAGACGGCTGCAGCAGAAATATCCTGGAGATGCCCTTGCTGTTTATCTGCTCTGGTTTACCATAGCGATCTTTGCCTTTTCTCTATCCCGTTCCTTGGGACATTTACTCAAACATCTGCTCCTCATCTCAGGACATCAGGATATTTGGCAGAAAATCTCACCTGTCAGCGGCTCCATAAACTCCATTACCTTTGTTTTCATCGCCTCTGCAACCCTGTTTTTCCATCACATGGAACACATCATAACCAAAATGCAGAGGGACAAGGAAAGAATAAAAAAGACGAGCAAGGCCCTCCTGGATCTGAACAGGGAGATAGAATCACTCACTGCCAGAAGGTCCCATGCAGAACTGGCCATGATGCTGGCCCATGAAGTAAGAAACCCCATAATGATAATCGGTGGCCTGCTCAAGAGACTCCGCAAGAGGTTGACACCATTCTTTGCTCAGGATCCTTCCCTGGAAAAGAAATATCTTTCCACCATAATGATCCAGATAGAGAATCTTGAAAACATGGTCCAAAGATTTGAAAGAAATATAGGCCATTCCACTGAGATGACAATGCCGCAGGAAATGAACAAGATCGTGGAGAGGACTGTGGCCATGATGAATATAGAGGCTGAGGCCAAAGAGATAGATATCCTTGTTCAACAGGATAAAACAGAATCTCTCTGCTTCTATGGCAATCCCAGACACATGGAGTTTGCCCTGACCCATCTTCTGAGGAATGCCATACAGGTAGCAGACAGAGGCGAACAGATAAGAATATCTCTTTTCTCCACCAATAATTCTCTTGAAATGAGTGTTGAGGATAGCGGTCCAGGTATTCCAGAAGAGATAATCAGGCAGATCAAGTCCACTGTCCACAATGAAACGCTACCAGGTAGCGGATTGGGACTAAACCTTGTCAAACAGATTGTTACCGAACACAAAGGCAACCTGGAAATCGAACGCATGAATCCCAGGGGGACAAGAATAACCATATCCATTCCCCGGATTCCTTGTGAAAACATGAAGGTGTAGCTGGTCGTGCAGGCTTGAGCATACGCTATTGGGTTAGAGACTCAATTCAATGAGATGAATCGGCTATTTCCCCATCTTTCAATCCTGATTTGAACATGAACAAAAGATCGAAACAGTGATCATTGTTGACGGAAATTTTGGAGAAGGGGGCGGACAGATGGTACGTACTGCCCTGACCATGTCCCTCATGACCGGGCAGCCCTTCTCTATGATAAACATCAGGGCAAAACGTCCACAGCCTGGCCTGAGACCGCAGCATGTTGCAGCCATAAAGGCTGCCAAGGCCATATCCGGGGCAGAGATAACAGGTGCAGTTCCTGGATCTGAAGAGATCAGCTTTAAACCGGGAGCAATCCAGCCAGGAAATTATCAGTTCAACATTGGCACTGCAGGATCGGTTTCACTGGTATTTCAAACCACCCTGATCCCTCTTGCCCTATGCAATTCAAGCTCCAAAATCACTATAAAGGGTGGAACCCATGTACCCTGGAGCCCCTGTTTCCATTACCTTGAGAAGGTTTTCCTGCCAGCCATCTATACCATGGGCATCCATTGCCACATAAATCTGAAAAGGTGGGGGTTCTATCCTAAAGGAGACGGTATTATGACGCAGAGATATCTCCTTCCAT